>UMCN01016087.1_pt1 | contig 16604 bp, 14 predicted proteins | sample 1964241 | NCBI WGS metagenome assembly UMCN01 (sample SAMEA4835969, study PRJEB28245) | human gut metagenome | biome: gut microbiome; material: fecal sample | place: Denmark | collected 2008
AGGGGAGCGCATACTTTCTTGCAGGGTACAATTCCCTGCCCTGATTAAACGCGAAAGGGGAACCGCAAAGGTTCCCCTTTCACACTTTCCTCTCCTTGCTGTGCCAAAAGCCCATGCTACCCTGCGGGGCGGTTTTTCTCTTGGAGCGGAGGGGAACACTTACTTTTTTTCGGAGTACCATTCCCTGCCCTGATTAAACACAAAAGGGGAACCGCAAAGGTTCCCCTTTCACACTTTCCTCTCCTTGCTGTGCCAAAAGCCCATGCTACCCTGCGGGGCGGTTTTTTATATGGAGCAATATACCTTACGGCAAATCATCTTCTAATGGCGCCGCCGGTTTTTGCCGCAGGATAGGCACATTCCCCAAATAATATCCCCGCATTTTCACCGATTGTTGCAAAAAAACTATTGACACCGTCCGTCTGCGATGCTAATATTAGTGCATTAAAGCGACAACACCGCTGTGAAAACGGAGGAAAGGAGAAAGCTGCAATGAAACAGAACTGCTTTATGATGATGGCTATGATGATGCGCATGTGCGGTATGCGCACTTTTTCCGATGCAGTTTTTTCCGATCAGTCCGTCATCACAGATTAAAAACAACGCACCGCTGCGGTGCGGCTATCCTTTGTTTTTAACCGGGAGACTTCATCGGAAAGTCACCCGGTTTTTGTTTTACCAAAATCCCTCCCGAAAGGACGCCTTCCCATGAACCTGCACTTTGAAGCTCTGGTTCGGGCCAATCACCTGTTGGGCCGAATGTGACCGTACCCTGTACCTTTTCGCCCACAGCCAACCGATACACCGAAAAAGAAAGGAAAATCACCATGAAAAAGACTCTCAAGGCTCTCATCTCTGCCCTGCTCATCGTTTGCCTGCTGCTGCCGCTGGCCGCCTGCGGCAATTCCTCCGGCGAAGCGACCCTCAAAATCGCCATCCCCAATGACACCACCAACGAAGCCCGTGCACTGCTGCTTTTGCAGGATAAGGGCTACATCAAGCTCAAGGACGGCGTGGGCATCACCGCCACTGTTCTGGATATCGCCGAAAACCCCAAGAACATTCAGTTCAGCGAGGTAGAGGCCGCCCAGCTGCCCAACCTGCTGCCCGATGTTGACTATGCCGTCATCAATTCCAACTATGCTATCTCTGCCGGGCTCAATCCCACCAAGGACGCGCTGGCGCTGGAGGGCTCCTCCTCTGCTTACGCCAATATCCTGGCGGTAAAGGAAGGCAACGAGGAAAATCCCCTGGTTAAGGCGCTCATCGCAGCCCTTTCCAGCAAGCAGGTCGCCGATTACATCACCGAAAAGTATGACGGCTCCGTTATTTCCGTCGTGGAAAACCCCGGTGACGGCTATGACCCCGACCTTGATTATTCCGCCATCGCCGGCCAGACCATCACCGTAGCCGCCTCCCCCGCCCCCCACGCCGAGATCCTTGCCGTAGCCAAGGAGATCCTCGCCGCCAAGGACGTCACCCTTGATATTCAGGAATACAGCGACTATGTCATCCCCAATAACGTGGTAGAGGACGGCACCGTCCTGGCCAACTACTTCCAGCACACCCCCTACCTCGATGACTTCAACGCCCAGAACGGCACCCACCTTGTTTCCGTTCTTTCCGTCCATGTGGAGCCTCTCGGCCTCTACGGCGGCAAGCAATCCACTCTGGATGCCCTTAAATAATTGAAACGAACTGGGGATTGAAAAAGTATGATCGAGATCAAAAATCTGTGTAAGACCTATTCCCTAACTGATGGCAGTGTGGAGGCCCTCAAAGATGTTTCTCTTTCCATCCCGGATGGCGATGTCTTTGGAATCATCGGCATGAGCGGTGCCGGCAAAAGCACCCTAGTGCGCTGCATCAATATGCTGGAACGCCCTACCGCCGGCAGCGTGGTCATTGATGGCAAGGACTTGACCAAAATGACCGAAAAAGAGCTGCGAGCCGAGCGCCAAAGCATCACCATGATCTTTCAGGGCTTCAACCTGCTGATGCAGAAAAACTGCCTGCGCAATGTTTGCTTCCCGCTGGAACTGGCTGGTGTAAAAAAGGCCGAAGCCACCAAAAAGGCGCAGTCACTGCTGGAGCTGGTGGGCCTGGGCGATAAAGCCTCGGCCTACCCTGCCCAGCTTTCCGGCGGCCAGCAGCAGCGTGTCGCCATCGCGCGGGCGTTGGCCACCAACCCCAAGGTGCTGCTGTGCGATGAAGCCACCAGTGCTCTCGATCCCAAGACCACCAATGCCATCCTGGAGCTCATCCGGGAGATCAACCAAAAGCTTGGCATCACCGTCATTATCATCACCCATCAGATGAGCGTGGTGGAATCCACCTGCCGTCATGTGGCCATCTTGGAGGAAGGCCAGGTGGTGGAGCAGGGCGAAGTTAGTGCAGTGTTCTCCCACCCCAAATCGGAAGCCGCCCGCCGGCTGGTCTTCCCGGAGGGAAATCCGGAAAGTCTGCTGTGTTCCCTGCCCGGTTCCCGGCTCATTCGTGTGGTGTTCAATGGGGCCGATGCCACCGGCAAGCCCATCATTGCCCGCATGGCCACCGAGATCGGCGTGGAAGCCAATATTGCCTATGCTTCCACCCGCAGCATCGAGGGCCGCGCCTACGGCTCCATGCTGCTTTCCATTGAAGATAAAAGCGACGATCTGGCCCGTGCCATCGGCTATCTTACACAGGATGGCGATATTACCGCCCAGGAGGTGACCCAGTATGCTGAATAATCTCTTTTCCGCTGAGGTACTGCAGGAAACACTCTCCATTGTTCAGGGGCAGTTCCTGCTGGCCTTCTGGGAGACGCTGTATGTCACCATTGCGGCCATGTTCTTTGCCGTGGTCATCGGTCTGCCGCTGGGTGTCATCCTGGTTGTGGGCGAAAAGGGCGGCCTGGCCCCCCTGCCCGGCTGGCTGATGAAAACCATCAATGTCATCATCAATCTGCTGCGTTCCGTCCCCTTCCTTATCCTTATGATCCTGCTGTTCCCCTTCACCCGGGCCGTTGTGGGCACCGCGGTGGGTACCGTTGCCTCCATTGTGCCGCTGGTCGTGGCTGCCTTTCCCTTTGTGGCCCGCCTGGTAGAAAGCAGCCTGCGAGAGCTCAATCCCAATATCATCGAGATGTCCCGCAGTATGGGCGCTTCCCCTATGCAGACCATCATTAAGGTCATGATCCCGGAGGCGATGCCCTCCCTCATCTCCAATGCCACCATCGCCATCACCACCATCCTGGGCTACACCGCCATGAGTGGTATCGTGGGCGGCGGCGGGCTGGGCAAGATTGCCATTAACTACGGCTATTACCGCTACAAGTATCTGGTCATGCTGCTGGCTGTTATCCTGCTCATCGTTATCGTGCAGGTGTTCCAAAGTATCGGCACCCACCTTTCGGTCAAGCTGGATAAGCGCCTGAAGCAAAATCACTAAGTAATCTCCTCTCTTCTTTTTCTTCCCTATATAAAACCTCCGGGATCATGCTGATTCCGGAGGTTTTCTTTTGGGTAATTATCCGTTTCAAAAAGAACGAATGTTTCATGTGAAACATTTTCAGCCGCAGCCTTTAGTAGTGGTAGCGCTGCCGCTTGGCCAGCAGAAAGACCGCCGAAACGATAGCCGCCAGTACCTCGGAAACTGTGATCGCCCACCAAATTCCATCGATATCCAAAAACAGCGGAAGAATGATAACCGAGGATGCCTGGAACACCAACACACGCAAAAAGGAAATAAGCGCCGAAACAGCGCCGTTGCCCAGCGCTGTAAAGAAGCCGGAGCAGAAGATATTAAAGCCCGCCAGCAGGAAGGAAAACGCAAACAACTGGAACGCGTGCTTCGTCAGCGCAAACAGGCTCTCATCAAAGCCCACAAAGATGTAGGTAAAGGGGCCCGCGGCCGCAATGGCCAGCGCCGTCAGCGCCACACCCACCGTAAGGGTCAGTGTCACGCTTTTACGCAGGAGATTTTTCAGCTCGGTGTGATCCTGCGCACCGTAATGGTAGCTGACAATAGGCGCCGCGCCGATGGAAAACCCGATGGAAATGGCAATAAAGATAAACTGCACATACATCAGCACACCATAGGCAGAAACACCATCCTCCCCGATGTACTTGAGCAGCTGAAAATTATACAGCATACTCACCAGCGAGGTAGCGATATTGGACATCATCTCGGAGGAGCCGTTGCCGCATGCCTTTAGGATCGGTTTTATCTCCAGCGATGGCTTTTTCTCCAACTGCAGCAGGCTGCCGTTCGTCCGCAGGAAGTAGATAAGAGGCAGCACACCGCCCACCATCTGCCCGATGCCGGTCGCCAGCGCAGCGCCTGCCAATCCCCACTGGAAGCCCACGATAAACAGAGCGTCCAACGCGGCATTGGTCAGCCCCGCCGCGACGGTCACAAAAAGCCCCAGGTTCGGCTTTTCCGCCGCCGTCAAAAAACTCTGGAATACATTTTGCAGCATAAAGGCAGGGGTAAACGCAATAACAATGCGTCCATATAGCACACAGCCCTCCATCATCTCGGGGGTCGCACCCAGCAGCACACACACCGGCCGTATCACCGCTATCCCGATGGCCGCCAGAAGGATCCCCAGCAGCACGGTAAAGCACACCATCATGTTGAAGTAGCGGTTCGCCTTTTCCTTATTGCCCCGCCCCAGCTGCTGCGCCACCAGCGCCGTACCTCCAGTCCCTATCATAAATCCGGCCCCGCCCAGTACCATGATAAACGGGAACACGAAATTGAGCGCCGCAAATTCGGTCTTGCCCACTACATTGGAAACAAACAGTCCATCTACCACGCTGTAGATGGAGGTAAAGATCATCATGATAATGGTCGGCATTACAAAACGCGCCAACCGACCGTAGCTGAAATGGTCGGAAAGCCGGATCGGCTCCCGTGCGCCATTTCTTCTCTCTGCGCTCATTTTACTCTACTCTCCAAATTCTTTTTTCAGATTTCCGGCAGTCCTCTCTGCCGAATCATATGATTCGTGTACCAACGAACAGTGGCGCATTATAGCACAGATATCAGCATCTTGCAAGTTTTGTCTTTCAACAGGATACAGGCGCCCCTCTGACGGTCCTGCTGGCGATTGATCACCGCCAGCTCTCCCCCCGCTTTGGAGCGCCTTTTATTCTTTTTATTCAGGAAAGACCAGCTCGTATGCTCCCGCTGGACGGATGGTAAGCGCAGTGCAGCTTCTTTCGCCAAAAGCCCCTCTCATCACTCGCAGGAAGCGTTCCTCCCGCTCCTGCGGCACCAGGGCCTGTATCGTCCCGGCAAAGCCGCCGCCATGCACCCGCCAGCCACCGCAGCCGGTCAGTTCCCGCCGGCATAGCGAAAGTGCCAGTGCCAACCCTCGTTCATTCGGGTCAGCTGGGTAGATGTTCTGCAGCTTCTCCATCGAGGATTCCCCACTGGCCAGCATCTCCTCCAGGTAATGCTCCGCAGTGGGTTCCCGCAGAGCTGCCGCCAGCCGGGGCACCCGCTCGTTTTCCTCAAAGAAATGCATCGCCCGCAAAATTGCTCGGTCGCTCACCTTGCCGCGCAGGCCGGGCAGCCCCGCGTAAAATTCCGCCGGGTCTACCTCCCGCAGCACCCGGCAGCCAAACTGCGCTGCCACCGCTCTCATCTCCCGCGGGATGGCCGTGTAATCCTCAGTCAGGTCGGCATGGCTCCCACCGGTATTCACCACATACATCGTCATACCCCAGCGAGCAAAGTCGCAGGGCAGGCGCTCCACAATAGGGGCCTTCGGGCAAAGAAAATCAATGGCAACCGCGCTGCCCACCGCCGACGCGGTCTGGTCCATCAGGCCGCAGGGCTTACCAAAGTACTCATTTTCGGCATACTGGCCTATGCGCGCCAGTGCCACCGGCGGAATGGCCCCATCATTATACAGGGCATTCTGAATTTGCCCCAGCAGCAGCTCAAAAGCCGCCGAGGAGGACAGCCCGGAACCGGTAGGAACAACGGAATCGGTCACACCGGCAAAGCCGCCGGCCGCATACCCCTGCTGCCGCAGCCCGGCAAAGACACCTCTTATCATGGAGGGGGAATGGCCCCGCTCCTTTCCGTAATGGGTTAGGTCGCGCCAGTCCAGCGGGGGCAGCGGATGGCTCTTGCTGCCTATCTCCACCGGCCCCTCCTTTTGCGGAGATACGATGGCCAGCTTGTCCAGCGTAACAGCAGCAGCCAGCACCCGGCCGTGCTGGTGGTCGGTGTGGTTGCCGCCCAGCTCGGTGCGGCCCGGTGCCGAAAAGATGCGCACCTCTTCCCTTTCCCCATACAGCCTGGTAAACTGCTCCAGCAGGCGCAAACAGCGCTCCCGTTGCGGCAGCGGGTCATCGGTCACATACAGCCGGCACAGTGCCTCATCACAGGCACCGCTCTGCAGGGCTTTTTTCCATTGGGCCGCAGTTGGCATCGTTCGTTCCTCCGTCAATTCAGGGTAAAGCGCATCAGCACCGGGTTGTGGTCGGAATAGGTAAACCCGGTCTGCACATTCCCCAGGTAAGTCACCGTCACATTGTCGCTTACCAGGAAGCCATCCACAATAATGGTGAAGTTCCCCTCCTCATAGGGGATATCGCAGTTGCGGCAGGTGGGCTCCACCTTGCCGTCGGTATAGTTATCACAGCGGGTCAGTCCCTCTGGCAGCATCTCCGCGGGGAAGGGCTGCGCCCAGCCAAAGTCGGTCATCTCACCGCCATTCAGCACCTGGGTGGAGTTCCCGGTAAAATCATGGTTGAAATCGCCGCCGCACACCACATAGTTGCCCTTCTGGTATTCGGCCAGCATATCGCCAAACAGCATATTCATCTGCGCGGCCCTTATTTCATCGCTGCCGCCATAGGCCGAAAGGTGCACATTAAAGAGCACAAGCTCCTTCCCGTTTTCCGTGGGCACCCGGCTGATGGTATAGCACCGGTCCAGGTCAAGAAACTTGGAAAAGCCGGTGGAAATGGGCAGGCTGCGCCGCAGCGCACCGGTGATGCCGACACTGCTGAAGGTCACCATGCTGCTGTTGGAGCTGCCATGCGGCTGTGTCAGCGGATACATGAGGAACGCTGAATGGTAATTGACGGCATCCACCTCCGCCATCTGCGGGAAAGCCGCCCGCAGGATCTCCTGCTCATCGATATGGTAGCTGCGGGTGGAGTCAAAATCTACCTCCTGGAACAGGATAAAATCTGGCTCCAAGGAGGAAACCTCCTCTGCTGCCGCATTGATGCATTCGATCACACTTTCGGGGCTTTTTGCCCAGGATTCCACCCCACCATCCATAAAGAAAGTGAAATCATCGGTATAGGCGCCAAAGCCGACATTCTGCGTCACGATGGCATATTCCTCGCCCAGCCGCACCGCCAGGTCAGTCTCCTGGGGATTGCGGATCTCTAGCTCCTGGTTATCGGGGATGCGGTCATAGCTCAGCATCACATATCCCACATAGATAATGACCACCGCCAGCAGCACCGCCAGCAGAATCAAAAGCGCTTTCAGCAGTTTTCTCATGTTTCTTCTCCTCCCCACTTTCGTGGTTTGTTTTACAGCAGCTCCAACAGATCCTCTTCCTCCAACGGCTCCGCTTTGGCCGTGTCATTTTCCCGGTAGCCAGTCATAATGACCCTAAACAGCTCCTTGGTGGAAGGCGGCGTATAGCTGATGGCGTTGGCGCCGGCCTCTATCGTCCGCAGGATGGATTCTTCGGTGGGGCCGCCGGTAGCGATGATGGGCACATCGGGGAACTTCTCCCGGATCTTCCGCACCACCCCGGCGGTACGCTCGGCAGCGGAAACATTCAGGACCGAAGCACCGGCCGCCAGTCTTGCCGCAATATCATAATTTTCACTGGTCACGGTGGCGATGATGGGGATATCCACCACCTTTTTCATCGTTTCCACCGTCTGGTTGCGCATGGGTGCGTTCACCACCACACCGAAGGCGCCCTGCGCCTCGGCATCCTTGGCCAGCATCACGCTGCGTATGCCGTCGGTAACGCCGCCGCCCACCCCGCACACCACGGGGATGGAGGAAGCGGAAATGATGGCATCCATAATGACCTGCTGCGGTGTAAAGGGGTAAACCGCCAGCACCGCATCGGCATTACAGTTGCGGATGATGGCAATATCGGTGGTGAAGATCAGCGACTTCATCCGTCTGCCCATAATGATGATCCCACTGGCTCGGCGGATGACCGAGGGCAGGGCAAGGCTGTTATGATCCCGCAGCGCACTGTGGATAAAGGCTGGGGGCTGTCTGTTTTCATTCTTGCTCATGATGGTTCCTCCTTTGGGGTTGGGGTCGCTGGGTTTATATTTTATTTATTATACCATATTATCCAATAAAAAGAAAGCCCGGAGGGTGGCATCTCTCCGGGCATCTTCCGCTATTTGTGATAATTTTCCGTTAAAACTCAGCTTAATAGAAAGTGGCAACCTCCTGCTCCGGTTCCTCAGCCGGGATGCAGGCGCTGACCGCCAGCACCGGGCCGCGCTTGCCGTACACAGTGCTGTACTGGATATTCACATTGGCTGTCACGGTATACCAGCCGCCATTTTCCAGCTTTTCAGGGCTATATCCCGTGCAGGCCAGCCCCATAAAGGTGATATCCTCCACGCAGCAGGTCATCACATGCCGCCCGCACACAAAGCAGTTTTTCAGGCTGCGGTGCTTGGTCACCACACGCCCCTTAAAGCGCACCGTCTTGCCCTGGTACTTTTCCATCTCTTCGGTCAGGTCACGGTACCACACGGCAAAGTCCGCATCAGCGATCTCAATAATCGGGGCCTCAATATCAAAGGGCAGCGGGTCCTCTATCTCATCATAGTCAAAGTTGCCGTCCACATAGTCATAGCCTATTTCGGTCCGGCGGCTCACGCCCCGCACCACCTTGTGGATCTCCATTTTATCGGCGCCCACCGGGGCCCGGTTCAGCAGCACCATCTCACAGCTGGTCAGCTTATCCACCATCAGGCTGCGCATATTTGTGTTGTAGCTTAGGAAGGTATTGTAATCCGCTATCATCACTTCCTGGTAGATCATCCAGCCCTGCGGCATCTGCTCGTACAGGCGCTGCAGCTGCCACATACCGTTATATTCTATCACTACCCGGTCCACCCGGTGGATCTTCTGCCACTCGCCCAGCTTGGCGGTGGTCAGCTCCTCCTCGCTTTCGATGGGCAGGATATGCACATTCTTCATCAGCGGGTGAGAAAGATCGTATTCCTCCTCGCCCTCCTCGCACAGCACCAGCAGGGTGTGCTCCCCGGCATTGAATTTCTTATCCTCCAGCGTTTCCCGGATAAAGCGGGTCTTTCCCCCCTCCAAAAAGCCGGTAAACAGGTAAACCGGGATTTCAACAGCTTTTGCCATTCGTCAGTCCTCCGTTTTTCAGTTCAGGTGGAACAGCGAAGTCAAGGCGTCCTCCTTCAGCTCGGCGCCGATGACGCACAGCCGACCGGTGACACCAGCAGCGCCATTACGGATCTCCACCTCACCGGGAACATAGTCAAAGTGCAGCCACTTGCCGTCCGTACCGGCTACAATGCCCTTGGCCCGCAGCACCTGGCCATAATCGCCGGTATCCAGGGCTTCCAGCGCGGCAGCCAGCTCCTGCTTCCCGTAGGGGTGGGCGGTCTCTTTACCCCAGCTGGTAAATACCTCATCGGCATGGTGATGATGGTGATGCTCATGCTCGTGGTCATGGTCATGATCGTGGCAGCCGCAGCCGCACTCATCGTCATCCTCGTCGTGATGGTGGTGATGCTCATGCTCGTGGTCATGGTCATGGTCATGGTCGTGGCAGCCGCAGCCACACTCATCGTCGTCATGATGATGGTGCTCGTGCTCCTGCTCCTCGGCCAGCTCCTCCAGAGCAGCCGCCAGGGTATCCCGGCGTTCCATGGCCGCCAGCAGCTGCTTGCCGTCCAGTTCGTCCCAAGGGGTCGTCACAATGGTGGCGGTGGGGTTCTTCTCCCGCAGCAGGGCCACACAGGCATCCAGCTTTTCCTGGCTCATCCCGGCCGTACGGCTCAAAATAATGGCGCTGGCATGCTCCACCTGGTTATTGAAGAACTCACCGAAGTTTCTCATATACATCTTGGCCTTGGTGGCATCCACCACGGTGGTAAAACCGTTCAGCACCACATCGTGCATTTCCAGGTTCTGCACCGCCCGGATGACATCGTTGAGTTTGCCCACACCAGAGGGTTCAATGAGGATACGGTCGGGGCAATAGGTATCCATCACCTGCCGCAGCGCCTTGCCGAAATCGCCCACCAGACTGCAGCAGATGCAGCCGCTGTTCATCTCGGTAATGTTGATGCCCGCCTCCTGCAAAAAGCCGCCGTCAATGCCGATCTCGCCAAACTCATTTTCAATGAGGACGAGCTGCTCGCCGGTATAGGCCTCAGCGATCAGCTTCTTGATGAGAGTCGTTTTGCCCGCGCCCAAAAAACCGGAGAAAATATCAATTTTAGTCATAGTAACATCTTCTTTCCATGAGAATTATTTGCCGATATAGTATTATACTACTTTTGTCAACTTTCTGCAATATCTCAGCACTCCCCATTTCGCATGTCACTTTCCGATAATAAGCACAAATTTTATATGGTTAAAAGGGCCACAGGATATCCCTATCCCATGACCCCCCACTCTCTTACTTCTATTGGGGTTATATTTCATCATCTTCGATCTTTTCCTCGGGCAAAACGATCCCCTGTGCGGCGAAGTACTCCAAAAGAAAATCAACAAATTCCTGTAGAGCTGAAGAATGTGGAAGATTTTTATTCCAAACGGCTTTTACTGCACAGTTCTGTGGCGGATTAAATGGCAGTACTGCAACATCATCCCAGTCCCTCACAAAATCCTGTGGAAGTAATGCACATAGTATACCTTTGGACACCGCTTCCCTAATAAGGGAGCTGGTGTTGGTACACAAGCGGATCTGCAGCGGCCAATCTACCGGCAGCTTACTGTTCAGCACTGCAATAGGGCGCTGACGGATATCCAGGAAAGTCACTGAATCCTGCTGTGCCAGCGGATCATTTAATGAAGTGCAAAAAATGTTTGCTGTTGGATAGATATCAATGGATTCCATTGTATTAAAACGCTCTTTAATATCTAAAGGAGTCAATACAATATCTATACTGCCATCATTTAACCTTTTAATTGCATCGTAACTGGAAATCTCCAGCACAGAGAGTTTAATGTGTGGGTGCCTTTTCTTGAGCGCTTCATACATCTCCAGCGGGAAAACATTCCAGCAGGAAATTGCAAGACCCACCGTTAAGGAATGGTTTTCTCCTGTTTCCTTGAGGCTGCTGATTTGTGCCAATAGTGCCGAATAAAATCCCTTAAATTGCGAAAGCAAGTTACGGAGAGTCTTTCCATATTCGGTCAGCTCCATACCATTTCGCCCACGCACAAACAACTGAATGTCCAATTCATCTTCCAGTTCTTGTATCGCTCGCGAAATTACCGATCGGGAAACATATAATTGCTGGGCAGCAGCAGTCACATTCCCTGCTTGACATACCGCTTCGTAAAATTCAATCTGTTTGAGGGTCACTGTCATCAACTCCTAAACTCTTGATAATCTTCTGCGGGTGATTAACGATGAAATACAAATACAATATTGCATTTGTATTATAACATTAATATGGAAGCAGGCGCAAGTATCAACTGTTTTTCAGGAGAGGATCATACACCATAAAGGCAGTAGCCAACAGTGTATATACCCCCATTAGGACATAGATCGGTGTAAACAACTTTTCCCCCGTTATAATTCCCAGCATATTTAAATAATAAGCCGATGCAAACCCGCCTAAATTGCTTACGCCTGTTGCAATTGCGATCGCAAGAGAAGATTGGTTGGGCGAAATATACACTCCCAATATGGCATAAGCTGATGTGATCAACAAAACGGAGGTCATTCCCATTATAGCAGATCCAATCATTAGAATATCCGTCTGTTTTGCAAAGCCTAATATACCAGCACCTGCAGCGGCAATAAAGTATCCAAATACAAGAGTAAGCCGTTTTAGCTTATAAAAAATCTTTCCAAAGAAAAACCCAATGAGACAACCACTGGCACTATAAAGAGAAAGTGCTGTCGCTGCCACGGTGGCGCCTCCGGCATGGCGATGTTCAAACAACAATGAGATATTCATCAGGATAGGATAACTAACCAGCTGCTGCAGAAATAGCAGAAAAGCAGTAAGGGCGGTTGCGATCCTGCCTCGATGATCAAATCCTGCCGATTTAAGTAGTGAATGCCGATAACCGTTTGGTACCTCTGCTGTTACTGTCGGAGCACAGCAGCTTTCTTCCGGCTCTGGTTGGAACACCAAAAGAAGCAGGCTGAATAAACCGAGTAGATGCGCTAAAAAAGTATAGTTCCATCCATACTCTGCCAACGAGCCAGCCACCATCTGTAAAAGAACTCCCCCGAAATTACTGATAAGATTACCATAACCCAGCATATCGGCTTGTTCTTTTCCGGTATAGTACTGCATAACAAGCGCGTTTCCCAATGAGGCACGCAGACCTACGCCAATGCCAAAAACGGCACGGCAGATCAACAATACAGTAAAGCTTTCAGTTAAAAAGAAAGGTGCGATACCGCCTATCAAAAACAGAAGGATCCCTACAAGAGAGATCGTCCTATAACGAATCTTTTTGCCGGCAACGGCGCCTGCCCACAGGGTAGTCGGAACGATAAACAATGTAGGTAGCGTAGAAATCAGCGCATAATTATTTGATGGAAATTGTGCAGCCAGTTTAGCCATCGCAGGAGAAACCGTTGCAACCCCCATTGATGTAAAAAAAATCGCAAGCAGTGAGATCGACTGTAATGGTGAAAGAACCCCTTTTTTTGTAAAAACAAACATATATACTTTACCTTCAGTAGATTTGATTAAATAGTGGTACCGAATATACTAATAGGGAAAAGCCCATGCATCAGCCGTAGGCTTTTCCCTATTGTATTCTATTGGGTCATCGTTCACATCTGCCACAATTATCACAGTAGCCCTTTGTCTTGCAAGCTGGCAGGTGTAGTATTTCATAGAAGTCTTCAGCAGAAAGACCCGGCGTTCCGCCGTCAGAAACACCTTTTGAAGTCGGCTCCTTGGGCTTTTTTTCGTCATGGTCAGTCATAAAGACACCTCATTTCATGTGAAATCTTCTATAAAAATGATACAATCGACCGTTCACTGCTGCGAATGGCAGTCGAAGATATGTGCCATCAGTGCTGCGGGGTAGCCTTGATCAAATTAGGATTGAGCTGCGCATCGCCGCCACCCTTAATGCTCTTGCTGTCGGAATCAACGATCTCTCCCTGATTCGCACCAAATTGGCGCACCCCGGAGAGATACCCTGCTTTTTCACGGGCATTTTTGGCAAGCTGGGTATAAAGACCGTATTCATGATCAACAACATTCTGCATGTAGGAAGGATCCGTATATGGGTTGCGGGGCAGCGGGACATCTTGATCGCGTGCCAAAATATCCTGAACCTTCTTGATGTTGACCTTATGCGCAGTGGTTCCATCTGCAATGGCAACGGCAGCAGCTACACCTGCGGCTTGTCCAGTGCCGACACACTGCGGAATCAAATTGACATAGTCGATCCCAATTTCATCAGCAGAGATATGGCGTCCGGGGCAAAGCAGATTCTCGGTCTTTTTGGGCAGAATCGCACGGTAAGGAATCTCGATGGGGCAGTTATCATTGATAAAGCTGATGGTGGAGTGCCATGCAATAACGTCCTCGTGCTCCTGCGGGAATGCAAAATCATTCGGGGTAATGACATATTCGCCGTCCAGACGATAGGAGCAACGGGTACCCAACTGAGGTGCAATATCATAAAGGAACGCGTTGCGGAATGCAACGGGACACGCCTTACGCAGATACTCCAACGCATTGCGCATGGTTTCACGGGTCTCCATTTCAGTCTCGGTCGCATCCTTCAGGTTTGAACAGTCACGTTCAGGGTGCCAGTTGTTGATCCAGCACACATCATTGGTAGGACCGGGCAGCGGCGCCGCACGGAACCCGCAGACTTTGGAGAAGCCCTCATGCAAAGCAGCCGCGGCAGCATGATTGGTTTTTTTCCATTCGCAGAAAAGATCCCAATTGCAACCGCCGATACGCCAAACCAGCGCAGTAGTGGCGCAGCGAGTCAGCTTATCTGCCAGTCCAAAGTAAGGACAACCGGTCTGGCGGAAAATATCGCCATCTCCGGTGGCGTCGATCACGATCTTCGCCAATACAGCCTTGCGGCCCTCCTTGCTTTCAAAATACACGCCCTTGATGGTGTCGCCATCCATAATAGGACGAGTCCCCCAAGAATGGCACATCACATGGATAGAATCCTTGTGCTCCAGCAGCATCTTGTCCATTTCGATTTTCAACTGGTTTGGCTCAAAATACACAGATCGAACCAGTCGTTCGGGCAGCTTCGCATTGGTACTAAAGCAATCGTGAATGTTCTTCCATGCATTGACAAGGACCGGATCCTCACAACCGATCTCATCGCCGGAGGGTCCAAGAACAGCACCCGGAATGCTTTCCATACGGGTGAACCATTCCTCCTGCAGTCCACGGACATACTGTTTGTTATAGAAAGAAAGGCGAGGAACCATAATAACATAGCCGCCGGTAACATCACCGCCCATGTAGCCGTAACGCTCCATAAGGACAATGTTTTTACAACCTGCACGGGCTGCCGCTACTGCGGCAGAATGACCAGCTGCACCGCCGCCAACAACAAGAAGATCACATTCGGTATAAACCGGAATTTCTCTCTCACCTTCAAATACAGTTTTTTCTTTTTCGCTCATATAAGGTTTCCTTTCAATAAAGAGGGGCTTTTTTTAGCTGGAGTGGGTCAATGCCTTATCGACCCACTCCATCGAGCTATGTTGAGCTATAATAATTACAGAATGTAGGTAAATGCCATGCCGCAAATGTAGCAGATGACCATGAACAGGACTGTCGTTTGAACGCCCTTTGTCCAAACAAACTTCGGGGTAATCTCGGGGCGGCCAAGAATAAAGGCTGCGTTGGTGGAAGCTGCAACGGTCCAGAAAGCATAGCCGGAGCAGATATTCGATATAATCAGGATAACGTCGGGGTTGATTCCGGTGGTTGCAGCCAGACTGCAGACAAATGGTGTAACAACCGGACAAACTGCCATGGTAAGTACAAGACCGTTAGCAACCTGAGTAACAAGGGTAGAGAACAGGATTACAATTGCCATCAAGACCCAAATGTTAGCACCGCCGAACAGAGGGCTGAGAACCTCAACCAACCACTGACGGATACCAAGATTTGCGTCGGAGGTGACCTTGCCCAGCATGACCAGCGCACCGACCAGAGAGATCATTGTCCACATGGATGCTTCCGAGAGGCATTTATTAATAGGAACAATGGACTGCTTGCTGTCCTTGCGGCGGATCAAGGCGCCGATTGCACACATAAGTACCCAAATCCAGGAGTTGCCCATGAATAACGTCCGGGCGCTTCCTTCGGATAAACGGTTCCGATAAGAATATAAATTACCGGAATGATAATCATGGCAAGGCTTATAATCTGATCACGGTTGAAATGATCAGGGGTATTGCGCATGGCCTCTATTTCATTAAAATCCAAAGACTTCAATGGCTCCATGTTGACCCTATACACTGTCTTCATCAGAATCGTGTAAACGATCAAATAGATCATGGTGATGGAGAACATGCAAAGCATCCAGGTGCCTTCATTAAACGTGCGGCCGAAGGGCTCCATTGCAGAGTTGATCAAAGCGATGGTCATAACCTGCGGGGTCTTGAATGCAAAGAAGAAGATACCGGTGGCAGCAATGTAAACACCAAGCAGAGTCCACTTTACAAAGGGATCGTCTTTATCGTAGCCGCAAACATCACGAATGGATTCTACCAGTCCGAAGAACAAGATGTAGACGGGAGGGCCACCAATAAAGGCTGCAGCGACATAGGTGGCAAGGAACAGCATTACCATCGTCATAACAGGACGACCACGGCAAAGCTTGCTGCTCAGCAACTTTTTAGCCAAAACATTCATTGCACCCGAATCTCGCAAAGCCAGACACAGGGCACCGCAGAATACCAGCTGAACAGTAAAGACGGAGCCCAGCCATTCGCTCAACAAACCGGAAATGTCATAATACCCATGGAACAGAGTGGCAAGTAGCGCCATCAGCGAACCGCTGAGCAAGTCACCGTTAAAGCAGGTGATAATGATTAGACCAATCAGAACACCCAGCATCTTTACACCGGTTACGGTAACTGTACTGAATGGCTTGACCAGATAGCCAAATAAGAGCATAAATGCCAAGCCAATGACCATGACAATTGCGTAGGTCGAATTGATCTTTCTTTGTTTTGTCATTTTTAACCTCCTACAAATTGATTCCATTTCCTATGCCGGACGTCCACAGCATAGCTTGCAAATAGCTTGCAATTAGAATATAGCATAGAAAGACACAAAATAAGCGATTTAATTCGACACAATACTGTTCATTTTTACTACAGGTGAAAAATGATGGGTTCCGTCAAGATTTATGCGCAAAATTATTTG
>UMCN01003250.1_pt1 | contig 16422 bp, 18 predicted proteins | sample 1964241 | NCBI WGS metagenome assembly UMCN01 (sample SAMEA4835969, study PRJEB28245) | human gut metagenome | biome: gut microbiome; material: fecal sample | place: Denmark | collected 2008
AAAATGCCGAAATTGCATTGGAACAATTGGTGCCTGACACAATAAACTTGCAATAGGCTGCTTTTTTCTGTTGAGCAAGAAGTATCTTTTAATTCATATTTAGGTGGTTTGTCAATAGCAATAATATTTAATGCATAATCTGATTTAAGAGTGAATTTCAAATTTTAGATTTTCAATAATCATGGGATAAAAATAACAGGGAGGATTATAGTTTTCGGAATAAAGCCGATATATAATATTAGAAACAATAAATAATAAAGAACGGATTCAGAGAAGGAGGACAAAGGATATGTCAATGAATGTGAATACAACGGGTACTGTTTATGGAAGTTATCAGAATACCTACAAGGCAGGTACAGTAGATAAGAAAAAAGAAACAGCGAAAACAACAGAAAATGATAAGGTCAAGAAAAATGTGACAGAAAGTATAGCCGAAAAAAATCTAAGTAAAGAGGCACAAAAAATGCTTAAAGATATGCGTGGCTCAAGAACAGATATGGACTTTATGGTTGCAGATTTTGAAAATGGTGATAATGCTAAAGATATTTTAGCACAAAGTGATAAAGAGTTTACGGTTATTTTCTCAAAGGAAGAAATGGAGAAGATGGCATCCGATCCCCAATATTATGCTGAAAAGATGCATAGTATTGAAGGTGCTTTGCGTATGTCGGATGAAATCAATGCTCAGTTTGGATTTGAAAGAGCATTTGGTAAGACAAACGGAATAGAAAACAGTGCAGATACTGATACAAAAATAACAAAGTTTGGTATTTCTTTTAATAGTGATGGAACTACAACATTCTTTGCTCAATTAGAAAAAACATCAGCTAGTCAGAAAGAATATCTTGAAAAAATTCAGGAAAAGAAAGCTGCGGAGAAGAAAGAGGCGAAGAAAAAGGAACAATTAAAGCAAATTGAAGTAAAAAAAGCTACTGTTCAAGCAAATTCAAAAGATGAACTTTTGGATAAAATTAAAAATATTGAATGGAATTCTATCAAACCAGAGGATAATAAAATCGGTGGAAGATTTGATTTTTCAATTTAGTATATTTAGATGGGGATGATTACATAAAGTATGGAGGTAGATTCATTATGAGAAAACGTTTTTTTTCTATTATTGTATGTGTTGTCATGCTTTTTACAATGAATGTCACAGCTTTTGCGGCAGAAACTCAGGAAAATTATTCGGAGACGGAGAAAACAATGACATTTGAAATAACTCCGACAGCATTAACTTCTGGATCATCACGACATTCTGTTGGAATGTTAAATTCCTTTTTTGGAACAAATGATACAGTGGCAACTTCCGCTCTTGGTTCTTTTACAATCAGCAGCACATCTGTTCCGTCAGGCGCCACAATCAGTAAAATAGTGGTTACATCCACAAAAAGTAGTGGAAGTAGTGGAAACATCGAATTATTTGTTGCTAAAGATGAGGATAATGGAGATGGCACATTTGACAGATATACAGACAGCAAAAGTTGGAATAGTTCTCTTACTTTTGCAGATTTTGGCAATTATAATTTAAGCCCTGTTGGAAATTATTATGTTCAATTTGAATCTACAAGGTATTCAACGGGAACTGTTGCAGCAGCAACATTAAAAAATATTTATGTCACAGTATACTATCATTAAAATTTTATAATCCCCATTCTAAACAAGCAAAGATGTTGTTATTCAGTTAGCAGCATCTTTGCTTTTAATTGTATAATTGATATGACTATTGAGTTAGAATGACATTGATAGCGATAGAAAGCTATATATTACAGAAGCAGACTTTGATAAAAAAGCATTTGAGAGATTATATAAATTGAATATTATATAATCAGAGGTATATAGAACATGCACAGAGACACTATATTTCAATATGAAACAATGGTGCCTGACACAATAAAAACGCATAGCCAAACTTCGCTCGGTATAACTGCCTGATTGTGTCGAAATTCGTATTTTATCAATTATATCTGATAAAACTGGATTTGCGGTATTGAAAATCAGTTATAGCCGTGGTACCATATAGACAGTTTCAGAAGGGAGGCTGGTCTACATGATTAAACGAGAAATTTATATGAGCCGTATCCGTCCTTTTATCGGAAATGAGCTGATAAAGGTTCTGACAGGGATTCGCCGTAGTGGAAAATCTGTCATGCTGAGCCTGATCCAAGAGGAACTTGCCCAAAACGGGGTCCAACCAGAACAGTTTATTTCCCTGAATTTTGAGAACATGAGCAATGCACACCTTTGTACGGCTGTTGCATTGCATGATGAAATCCTTCGCAGAACAAAAGAAATCAGCGGCAAGGTTTATCTGTTCTTCGACGAAATCCAAGAGGTGGCTGATTGGGAAAAATGTATCAACTCTTTCCGGGTGGAGCTGGATTGTGATATATACATTACCGGTTCCAACGCCAAGCTGCTTTCCGGTGAGCTTGCCACTTATCTTGCCGGACGGTATGTGGAGTTCGTGATTTACCCGTTTTCATTCAGAGAGTTTATGGAGCTGTATCACACCGTTTACGAAGGTGCAGACGAAAGACAATGCTTTACAAAATATCTGACGCTGGGAGGAATGCCCTATTTGAGCAACCTTCGCTACGACGATGCCGCCAGTCGTCAGTATTTGCGGGACTTGTTCAACTCCGTAGAGCTGAAAGATATTATCAAGCGAAACAATATCCGTGATGTGGATATGCTGGAGATAATTATTGCTTATATAACTTCCAACATCGGCACTACCTTTTCTTCCACAGCCATTTCCAAGTATCTGAAAAGTGAAGGGCGCTCCGTTTCACCAGAAACGGTACTGAACTACATCAAAGCCTGCACGGACGCATTCCTGTTTTATCAGGTGAAGCGCCAAGACCTCCAGGGAAAGAAAATCCTGACCGTCAACGAGAAATACTATGTTGCAGATCATGGTGTCCGGGAAGCCGTGTACGGTGGCAACATGAAGGACATTAACCTTGTCCTTGAAAATGTTGTCTACATGGAGCTGCTGCGCCGTGGTTATTCTGTGACTGTTGGGAAAGTCTCTGACAAGGAGATTGACTTCGTATGTGAAGATCATGGGAAAAAGCTGTATGTTCAGGTTTCCTATCTACTTGCCTCGGAGGAAACCATCCAGCGTGAGTTTGGGGCGTTTGCCGGTGTTCGTGACAATTTCCCGAAATACGTTGTAACGATGGACGAACTGGATATGAGCCGAGATGGAATCAAACACCGCAATATTCGTGACTTCCTGCTGGCAGAGGAATGGAACTGAAATGTTCTTCTTTCACCAGAAGATATGCAGAAGTTCTTCCAATGCCGAGAATGAAAAAACAATGGTGCCTGACACAATAAATATTATGATATGTCTGTATTTAACCGCTGTATAGAAACCGGGAATGTTCTCTTAATACTGGAATGTTGGCAGGATGTCCACCCGGCGCTTGTCAGTATCCCAGTGAAATGGGAATACAGCTCGCCGTATGGACTTTTGTATGCTCTGAATCCGCCGGATGATGTTATGCAGTTTGAAAACAATGGTGCCTGACACAATAAATATTGTATAAATGTCAATGCTGTTGTGGTACATGTTGTATTCTGCGTAAATGGTATTCATGTTGTGTCTCCTTTAAACCAATAAAAATATAGAAGCATTTCAATCAGTTCACAATGTCACTTTTATTTTGTGTTATACTGTTTTATATAATTTTCTTGCCCTTGTTTTTGCCCTTATCAGAGTTCGTAAACACTGGTGGGACGATATAACGCAAGGGAAACAATAAGGGAAAGCTCACCTGCGATAAACTTTGTGTTTTCAAGGGATTGAGAGATATTTATCTAAAAATATAATAGCCTTTTCCTTTTTCGGTTTAAATCTTCTTATATCGTATCAAACCCTTGTGTTTCAAGGCTTCCGAGGTGTTCCGAAAAAGGAAAGGCTTTATAAATCGGCTTAAATCGGCTTAAAAAACACCCTTTCAAAGTAGTAAATTGAGTAGTAAAACTCACGCGACTATACTCAACATTTCTGTCATTGCAGATTCACAAGAAGCATGTGTGTAATATCCAAGTGTCATTGTGATATTCTTGTGCCCCATGATGTACTGTAAATTGTTTGGTGTCATTCTTGCATTTGCCATATTTGTACAGAATGTATGTCGTAATACATGTGGGCTTATATGTGGCAATTCATAATCTCTGTACATCTTATTATGCTTTTTAACCAATCCTTTTAAAGCATTATTATAAAGAACTGTATACATCGGATAGTTTCTAGCATTCAAAAATATAAAATCTGAATATCCGTCTACTGCAATCGCACATTTCCCCTTGCTTTTCTGTAGCTGTTCCTGTAAAGCCTTACGCGTAACTGCCAGCATTGGTATCTTGCGTAAACCACTTTCTGTTTTAGGCACATCAACATGATAACCGTCCTTGTCTCTTAAAAGCTGATGATTCACGTTGATAAATCCATTCTCGAAGTCTAAATCATTTACAGTAAGTCCACACAATTCTGAGATACGAAGTCCTGTATTGAGCAGTACAACAACCTCATTATAATATCTGTTGTAAACAGCATCATTCTTTACAAACTCAAGTAGCTTGTCTGTCTGCTCTTTTGTCAATACTTCTTTATGTTTCGTATCATCTGTAAGTATGTCCGTCAGCTTCCAGTTAAAGGGATTCTTGCGAATCAAATCATCATTAACAGCAGTGTAAAACGAAGCCTTTAGAGAACGTTTATAATTATTGATAGTCTGAAATGCGTAATCTTTTTTACTCATGCGTAAAGCCCATTCTTTGGCATCTGACGGCTTTACATTTTCGATATACATACTTCCAAACTTATCAGCTTTCAATAGGTTCATAAGCTGATTACGTCCGTTCATAGTACCTTTTCTGACGTTGGGTTTTAAACTGTTCTGCTTTTCGTAAAGCTCACATACCGTCATTTTCTTTTTCGATGAATCTATGCCGTCCATTTCATCACGTAAAAGTTCTTTCTTCATCTCACGTAATGATTTACACTGACGTTTTCCCTTTGGAATCGGGTCAGTCGGATTAAGTTTCCATGAATATATGAACTTGGATTCTCCATGCACATTCGTGTATTTGTATGCGTATCGTCCGTCCTGCCTTTGACTTTCTCCTGTTAATAAAATTCTGCCTTTACTGTCTGTTCGTTTTGCTGCCATGTGTAAAACTCCTTTCTGATTATGAAAAGAGCCTTGCTGTTATAAAGAATATCACAGACAAGACTCTTTCACAACTTGGTTATATTAAATTGTTTCTGATTCAAGAAGAATCTTCTCTAGCTGCACCCGCTTTACTAAAGCTCTCTGTCCGTTATAGAGAATCCATGAGGGATTATCTTCGATATTTGCCATGTTGCGGAGCTTGCCCTCGCCAATGCCAAAATATTTGCTTGCTTCTGTAAAGGTGAGCAGGAATTTATCACTCAAATTGATATCGTTCATAAGCATCTTTCCTTTTGAATAATATTTAGTTAAACAGGCGGTGCGGTAATATCATGCACCGCCTGTAGTTATAAGGTTTAATTGTTATCGCTATCACCATCTGGTGCTGTATTTGCCGCAGGGGCAGTAGTGCCAGTTGTTGCACGAGAGATTCTCTTCAAGCCACTGTATTTGGACTTGATTTTCTGAGCATCTGGATATTCCCTGCCTGCATTTACAGCTCCATATCCTGGATTAGTAAAATCAGTTAAATTAAGTTCAACCAATAACGGCTCTCTAACACTTGGGTCAATATATCCCTGTGAACGGCAACTGTCTGTCCACTCCCACTGACTTGCTAAGGTATTATCATTTCTAAGAACTGACTTGACAGCATCAATGAAATCATTTCTACCACATACTTTTTCAGATGGGGAAATCTTTTTATACCATGTTTTAAATCCATCATAGAGGAAAGCTGTAGCTGGCAGTAAATCCCACTGTGCTTCTGGAAGAATCTCATCCAGATATGAAACAATAGGATTTGTCCGTTTCAGATACGTTCCCAGTGCAGCCTTTGTAGCTGCGGTCTGTGTAAAGGAATCAAAGTAAGGCATATCAACCATGACAAGCTTTACGATGTATTCTTTTACCTCATCCAGATAGATGAGCCTGTTCTTAATGTACTTCTTCGGATTTGCAACAAAAGAATTTTCAAATTCGATAATATGAAGTCTTCTCAAGAACGAATCTGCGTTAGCACCAATGGCAGATAAATTATTTACACATTCAATAACCAGACCCTCAAAGCGATAATCAAACTGCTGTTCATACTTTCTGTTGATAGTAACAACATCGCCTGTAATGACAGCTTTTAACTCTGCAACCCCTTTTGAAAAGCAATTTGCCTTATTTTCATCTGTAATGATTGCAGATGAACCGGGGAGCTTCGATAATCCGAAAGTTTTGGAGAACTCCGCTATCGGAATATCAGCTACGGTTTCTTCGCCCAGAATATTTCTGATTAACTGTGCAATCGTACCTTTAGCATTGCATCCACTCTCTGCATATAAGAGTACCATTTTATCAAACCGTGTATGATTTAATAAAGAGGCTGCAATGACTTCTTTTATTGACATTACCATATCTGCATCTCCAAGGCTTGAAAGCCATGAATCAACATCCCACTGGCTATTAGCTTCTGGAATGAAAATGAACGGGTTTTTAGCGTTTACATTCACATTTGTGTGACATTTGGCTGTAAAGACAAAGTCTTTTGAAAAAGAAATCAATTTCTTGTTTAAATCATCCCAGATGCCATTTTCAAATGCGGCATAGTAGGGTACGCTACAGGTTGTAATTACCTTTAATCTACTTTTGGTTAAAATGAAAATTTCCTGTTTATCTTTTTTAATGGCTGTTGGCTTATATTCCTCTACTAAAATACCGAACGCATCTTCACTGGAATTAGTTAATTCCCATGTACCAGCATTCTCACCTGTTTCCTGATAAATGCCGATTGGCAAACGCATTTTTTTTTCGGTTGAAAGCCGAGGAACTCTGTTCTTTCCGCTCTTATCGCCGCAAGTGGCGATAAGAGCAACATCATCTCTGGAAGCAATCAACATTGCAATGCTGAGATAAGGAAGTTCTTTTAACATTGGAAGCTTGTTCTCTTTACCTCTTATGCTGTTTTCAATGGCAAGCGCATTATTTATTTCATTTAACAGTGCTGTGGCGCACGTAAGAGGTTTATCCTTTATGCTATTGGGATGATTCTTAATAAAATTTTCCGTTTCTTTTTTAATGATACTGCTGGCAGCTTCGGGAATATTCTGTATGGCTTGCGCAGTCAAATCATCTGTCGTGTCCGTGACTGTATTATTATTATCACTCATATTTTAATCTCCTTTTTGCGGTAGTAACGTAGGTATTTAAAGCTTCAATATCAATAGCTGATACTTTCATGCCTTTGATAATACGCTGTCTGATATCTGATGCGACAGCTTCGTTAACCGCCCTGTAATCTGTAAGTAAATATAAAGCATTGCTTTCTTCAACAGAAAGCTTTTTACATTTTGAACTGCTGAGAAAATTATCGAAGATTTTCTGTAAAGATAACAGATTATAATAAAAATCTGTTCCTTTATGAAAAATTCCCTCGTTCTCAGCCTGTTCGCACATCTCAACATATATTACTGTGTCTGGTGGAATCATATCTGACTTAGCAAAATCGTAAGAACCGTCTGGTTTTTTCCTACAGATGCCAGCTGGCTCTAATCCACAATGCACAGCTTCATTGAGAATTGAAAAATCATCATCTGTTTTTGACATTTTTATATTTCCTTTTCCAACTATCTTTTCTTTTATACGATAGTGTGCTAATATTTAGTTGTTGTTTTTAAATCAGTCATTCCAAAATATTGGCAATCCTACTTGCTATTTTTGGAATGGCTTTTTTTGTCGGTGCTCTTATGCTGTTCATAATGAGACTTCCTTTCCTCAGTAAACAGGATAGGAATCATATCGGCTCTGTCCTGTTTCTGTTTTCTTGTTGACTCAAGTATAAAACATCAAAGTTGGACATTCAATTTTTTGTTATTAAACGGTGTTTAAAGCTGTTTATAGTCTTAAAACCCCTATATTTATTGACTTCATAGTGCTTTTAGTATATAATCTGTGTTGGACAAACAGAAATTAATGTTGGACATTTTTGAAAAAGAGGTATTATATGACAAATAAAAAAAATGTTGATTATGAAAAAATATTTGAGCCTTATGAGCTTGACAATAAACACGTAAAATCTAGCGATGGAATTAAAACCGCTGCAAAAAAGCAGATAAGGCGAAAATTCCACAGGATATATGGCGAGGATGCGTTATGGATTGAATTAACGGATATGCAGCAACAACGTTTTATTTATGTAACAATGAAAGATTATTTGCTTAAGGTAGTAGACGCTATAAACGTTCGCAATAATGCAAAAGCAAAAAGGATTAAGAAAAAAATAGATAAGGAGAGTAGACATATTCTTCAAATGATTGATGTGCAGGAACAGCGAAACAACATATCCAATAAATATTATTATCGTAAAGGATTTTATGAAACGATTGAAAATTCAGAAGAACAGATGAAAGTAAAAAAAGAAGATTATAAAGAATTTGAAAAAGCATTCAAGCAGGTTCTTTCTCATTTAAATCCACCAACTTTTGAAGAGTGGGACAGACAGAATCAGCAGGAGCTACGATGTTTAAATGATTATGCGCTGCAATCTGTTTTGGATAATAAGTGCAATGAACAATCTGATTTAGATGGATATGTTGATACAACAATGCCGCAGGCTGAATTGGATAAAAGAGTGAACGAAGAAACAGACCATATTGTCTTGCAGTGTCTTGTAAAAATTTTGGAAGAACTTGGAGTTGTCAAAATTAATATAGATGAAATTAAAAATGGCATTCGCGCTCTTATTTACGATACTGAGATATTAACTTCATTCATACCAGTATATGACAAACTTCTTTTTATGAGCAAAGAAGAATGTGCAAAGGAAATAGATAGAATGTTTGAAATTGATAAAGACAATCCATCTGAGAATCTGAGTTGTGAAAAAAAACGTGAATATGATGATATGCAAGATAAATACGCTTCAGCACGTGAACTCAGTGAAGAAGATAGGGATGAGGAAAACGAAAAAAATGATGCTCTTGACGAAATATCGAAGAAACTTGAAAATTTAGATTTTTATGAATTTCTCGGAAAGTATCAAGGTATTGCAGATAAGATTAAAGATGAAAAACAGAAAGAGTATGATTGTTGAACATTATCATCTGATTTCTTGTCAGAAGATTTTTCTGTCGTTTCTGACACTACGGGTGTGTTGTCGTCTTTGGACACTGTATCAGTGTGCGTAGGACCACATGCCGTAAACGACATTGCAACGATTAGGGCTGTTGCAACAAGCCAAGCTGGTTTCTTCATAGTGGTTCACCTTTCCTTTTCTCATTTTTATACGTAATACTCCCAAATACTTATTGGACGCTTTGTCTTGTCCATAGGGATGTAAGTTTAAACGAAGTGACACGTTACGTCTCACACTCATTCACACATTCACTCGCCCAAAATGTATACTTGTATAAGTATTTCCCACGTATTCGTTTAAAATTTAAAATTCATATATATTTATTGTATCATATATTAATACAATTAGGAAAGATGATAGATAATTTGTTTATAGCATAGTAATCTGTAAAAAAAAAAAAGAAACAGCTACCGTTGGATAAGGTCGGTAACTGTTTCTTTTTTGCAATCACAATCTGCCAAAACATCAAGAGGATGCTCTTGCATTATCGGTCGCCTGCCATAGAAAGATTTGTATCGGAGGTTATGAAAAATGGAAAACCATCCTGATATTACAGCAGAAGCAATCTATGAGGAACGAAAAAAAGCTTATCATATGCTTTTAACAATCATAGATATGCTTGACGAAGAATCGAATCTTCAAACGCCTGTATTGCAAGTCAGTGAGAATGGACAGACAGTTGCCGTTCATAGAGATATATCGATGGTAATATATCTGAGCCATTGTTTTGTCCATTTTGTTCATCGTATTTCCACTCGGCGGCTCGTAGAGCCGCTTTGTCTCACGTTTTTCACGTTTTATAATTTTTCTTTGTATAGCCACTCTTTTCTGGTTTAGTGACTGTAAAAAGAAAAGCCCGCCCCGATTAAGGGACGGGCTGTCTATGTAGCTTATTTAAGCTACGCTTTATTTCACAGTGTCACCACAACGACTGCAGACTTTATAAGTACGTGTTTCAGTTTCTGCTGGATGGTGAATGGTGTTGACTTGCACAGCATCTGAATAGTAGCCACCACATTTGTCATTTGGAATAGCAAGAATGTGACAACCAATTTCTTCTTCAGTCTTGAATGATGCACCACAGCCACAGCAGATGTAACGTGGTTCTAACACAGGTTCATCCCAAGCTTCTTTGACAGTAACTGTTTCAGTATGTGTAACATAGTCATGTCCAAGTGCTGGAATTGTTTCTGTGTATGAATCATCACCATCTACGCAAGTATATGTCTTGATACCAGTATCTGTACAAGTAGATTCTTTTGTTACGACACCGCTGTTATACTTGTGTACGTGTGGCTTTTCAGTATTGTCGTTGTGGTTGTCGTTATTGTTACCGCTGTTGCCACTGTTTTCATGCTTACCAGCATTGCTGTTGCCAGTATTGCCAGCAGGTTTCTTAGCAGGCTTTTCAGCAGGCTTTTCAGCAGGCTTGCTTGCTACAGCGTTGTCATTGGCTTTAGCCTTGTTGCTTTCAGCAACAGACTCTTTAGTCTTTGGTGTAACGACGTTGGTATTGCCACTTTCGATAGCTTTTTCAGTATCTTCTTCTGTGGCTACAGTGATAGTGACTTTAGTCTTTACGACGATAGTCTTGTCGTTTGTGTCAAAGTTTACGTTAAGGTTGTTCTCTTTGACATAGTCACGAAGCTTTTCACCGTCGAAGGTGATAGTGTAGATGACTTCGTAAGTGCCAGCTTTGCTGTAATCAACCGCACTGTCATCGACGTCTACGCTTTTGACAATCGTTTTGTCAGCATAGACAAGGTCGTTAAGTTTCACGTCAGTGCCTTCTGCTACAGTGATATCTTTCACACCAGTGATGACACCTGCGTCAGCAAGTGGTGTTAATGCATCTGCTGTAATGTCCTGTTCCTCAATCTGTTCTGTCTCGGTTTCAGTCTCACTAAGCATTTCAGTAGCAGCGGATGATAATTCGTCTTTCTTGTCCGAAGATTTACTTCCACATGCAACACAGCTTGCCGCCAGCATGGACGCAAGCATTAGTACCAATATTTTCTTTTTCATATGTACTCATTCCTTTCCATTTTGTATTACAATTAAGCAATTATTCTTTATTTTACTCGCATATTCTTAACGTGTCAATTTGCAATTATCATAATGACAATTGTATAGTCAACAGGATAATGCAGTTTCATTCTGGTTATCATACAATCAAAATGAAAGGACGTAGTCAGTATGATAGCAGAACGTATAAAAATGTTAAGAGAGAATCAACATCTGTCCCAGACTGCTTTATCCAAACGATTAGGAATTACAAGAAGCAGTATTAACGCGTGGGAGATGGGTATTTCAACGCCATCAACAACGTATCTTGTTGAGTTATCCCAGATATTCCACGTATCCATAGATTATTTACTCGGACTTGATAAGAACGTGAGCCTTGACATAACAGGGCTTGACACGGAACAAGTGCGGATTCTCACAGACCTCGCGGAACACTTTCGCAAAGAGAAGAACGTCAAATAAAGGAAATCATTTACAGGGGTAATGGCTTGGAATTGTTATCCCTGTCTGGTTGTCTGGTTTTTTTGGGTAAATTCTTTTTTCATTTACATCAGATATGTTGTCTTGGTTGATTATAGCATATAGCGCTGTCTGGTTGTCTGTTTTTTTTTGAAGAATCTATATTACTTTTTTAATCATATATATACTTTCCCTATCTATCGCACGTAAATATTATATGAACTAGATAGATTATTACATATATGTAAAAAATAAAAAAAACAAATGCGTAAAAAAAACAGACAAACAGACAAGAACATATATCTGTAAAAATATAATTATCTTTCTGCCAAAAAAACAGACAAACGGACAAGGCAAAACGAACGATGCAACATATCCGTTTCACCTTGCCTGTAAACCATATCTGCCTATCACGCTGGAATCTCTTCAATGTACTCCTTGAGGCTGTCTGTTAATGAGATATATCCATTATCAGTGTGGATGCCGCCCTCTTCCAGACGGATGTCTCGACCATAGCTCTCATAGTCGATATAATTACGCAACACTCCAAGCGTTTCAAATGCTTCTGTAAACATTCCGCTTTCTTCCGCATACTCATAGCCTAAATCATAATCGTTTGCAACATCTGGCATGAAATAGAAGCAGTCTGCACTGTAAACAAGGTTCATCAATTCCTCAACACTTCCTGTTGATTCCCCATATTCTATCATGGATTCCAACTGTTGAAAGCTGATATCAGATTCGACAATCATCTCAGCGAGACGGTTCAGCATCCTCAGATTCTCATATTCACCGAACGATTCTGTTAATCCAGCAACGTTGCTTTCATAATCCGTGATGAAGTATTCCTCGTAAACCTTGCCGTCAACCTTAATTCTTTTCAGCATGTCATTGATTGATTCATCAAATGTCATACCCTCGCGCTCAAGCGGAAAGCTGACCCATTCGCCAACCAGATAGCCCTCATTGTAAAGTCCTAAATTTGTCACATACGCTCTGAAAACACAATTTTTCATCATAGCCGTAAATCTCCTTTTTTGCGAATGCTCCCGAACAGCGTCAGCTGTCTCTTCTGTAAATTGAGCCGTAAAGATAAAATAGATAGCCTTAACACTGGCGGTGGCAAAAACAGGAAGTCCAGAGGGGTGTTAACCACCCTTTGGCAAAATATGGCGAAAAACTTTAGTGTTCGCTGTATTTTGCTACAGCGAAGTGGAAAGTTTCGGCACGTTCGCGGTGATGCCATTTTCACAACCTAAAAGGAGAAATAGAACTATCGGGAAAGCCAGAAAATTAACATATTTACAGGAAAATACAGGAAATATTTGCGCTGGTAACATTGACAAAAATTTAACAATCTGGTATAATAATATCATAAAGATATGAAAACTTGATAACAGACGAACATCTGTAAATACATTCAGCTATGACCTCAAGTGCGCTGAGTACCCTCGCTTGAGTGAGTATTGATTAAGGGGAATGGGGACAAGCGGTGTCCTACCACCAGAAGCCGCAAATGCTAAACCATAAAGAGTAGACGAGCAACAGATGTATGGAATTGCACATAGACTATGTGTGTTATTTCATACGTTTGTTGCTCTTTTTTGTATTTTTAAATCTATGAAAGAGAGGAAAAAGGTATGGCAAGACTTAGCTTTGATGCAAGCATCAAAATTCATCGTTCTGGATGATTTACAAGTACAAAAACTAAGAAATCTGGACATGGTGGTGTCGCTGGATATTTGCGGCATATCGACCGCGAGACTGACCGCCTTAATAATTGTGAGGTAAGTCATAGCAATCCAAACATAAGAAGCGAATTAACGTTGCTCAATGAATCTTACTTTAAAGATACTGGCGGTAACTGGCGCGGTACGGATAAGCCGCAAGATATGCTCGATGCAATTAACCGCAGGATTGATTATGCGCGTGAACACGGTGCAAGAATCGCATGTAAAGGTCAGAATGACACTGTTATTGTTCGCCCATTGGTTGTCCAGCTTGACGAGGAAAATATCAGCAAACATCCAAAGACATGGATGTGGGATGTTATTTCAGAAACCGAGAAAATGTTCGGTAAAGATAATATTGTCGGATTCTCTTTACACAGGGATGAGACAAACGAACATCTTCACATTGCGTTTATTCCCTGTGTGGAAAAGCAGACGGATAATGGAACTGTAAAATGTGCAATCTCACAAACCCATTATTTCAGAAATCCGAAATCGCTTGCAGGAATGCACCGCCGCTTGCGTAAAGCATTAGTATCAAAAGGATATGACATTGACATGGAAAACAAGCCGATTGAGGAACATCTTGCAGGGTACACGGATAAAGACGGTAACTGGCATCAGCAGGGATTAACTCCAGAACAGTTAAAGGAACTTGAAAATAGGCAATTAGAATTAAAGATAGGAGAGATACAAATGAATATTAGAAAGTCTGAATTAGATAAGTTAGAAGCTACTATGCGTGACGTACAGAGCAAAGCAAAGGAAACGCAGGAAAAACTGGATGCAGAACGTGAAAAGCTGGAATTACAGCAGTCCATTCTTGCTACTGACAGGCAGAACGTGCAGGAACAGTTAAATGCTTTACTCGAAGAAAAAGAGAACGTAAATAAGATGAAAAAAGATGCTGAGAACATGATGGAACAGGCATCTGCTACAGCCGCAGTGTGCGGACAGATTTTAGATGATGAAAAGCATCTGAATGCAAAGTTCTTAGAGTTTCTCGATAAAGAGGGGGCAAAGAGAAATAAAGACTTCCGTGGTTTCGTAGAACGTTTATATAAGATGTTTATGAAACAGCGTAAAGATTCAATGAGCCCTTGGGCTTTAGAGCTTATGCGTGAACACCAGAAACAGAGAATCCAGAGAGAACAGGGTCAGTTCCCGACAAATACATCAGCTTATGATAATTCGCCATTCATTATCGACAATAATAATGGTGATATGGACTTGATGTTTTAACTCTGATAATTCGTAAATCGTAAATTAAAAAACATGACATATATTCCTTTCGTAAAGAGATAGCCGTAAAAAGCTATCTCTTTTTCGTGTCTAATCGGCTGGGCATTTTTTGCCCATTTTTGGTACAAATAACAGCCCAAAAACTGCCCACATTTTGCCACAAATGATAATTACATATAAATACGCGTTGTGGGTTGTAAGTGGGCGAAAAATGGGCTAAAATTGGGCTATAATTTGCCCCTTGCATATGAAAAAAATAAGAGATACCCGATACGCATAGTACCGAATATCTCTTTACATGTTCATAATAGCAAGGCTCTTGAAAAGTAGTAAATTGGTAGTAAAATCACCGTCTTTACCTGTGTAAACCCTTGATTTTCCTTTATTTATGGGCTTTCTTGAGATTTGGTTAATTTTTGATAATAAAATATAACAGTTATTAAATCCCTTGGAATATATGAAATCTCAATTCAAGTTTGCAAAACTAACCAAAAATATAAACAGTTCGTAAAATCGGAATTTGTGGAGGTGCTTTTATGGAATTAAAGAGAATTCATCAAGACTTCTCAGTCTGCCAAGTAGAAGATTATTCACTTGTGAATTTTGAGTCTCAATATTGCTTTATTGGAAAGACTGACGAAGAGAAATCACTTGTATGCGCTACAGGCGAAGCTCCAGCCAATGCTGTTCGGTGCGATTGTGGACTGACAACTTCAGTATTTTGAAAACAGGTATAATGTTATCGTCTGGGATGCGTCGGCACACATTCTTTTTTGTCCGGAAGCGTGGTTATACATTGCACATAGACGCACCTGAGGGAGGGACGAAAATGGAAACTGAAAAAGTATATGCTATGCCATTTGCAAAAATATATCCTATACTGGTGGCAAAGGCAGTCGGCAAGGGGCGGACGCAGGCAGAAGTAGATGAAATTATTGGGTGGCTGACGGGTTACAGCGCCCGCGGCGTAAAGCAGGAGGGTATCGAAGAGCCGCTGATGAATGAGATCTGCTATTTGGAAAGGTGGTGGATGAGCTGGCTAAGGGCAAAGCGATGGAGAAGATCAAGCGGACGAACAAATGAGGAAAAGCAGCCTATTACACACCGACAGAGAATGTGGTATAATCCTTAAAAAAACACTGTATGGAAAGGACAAACATGATGAACGCTCTGGATATTATGAAACACCCTGCCGCCTATGTCAGTGGCTATGAAAACACCCCCACGGAGGAACAGTACCGTGCAAAGCAACTGTGTTGGGAGTACAACCGCACCGCTCCCAACGAACAGGAAAAGCGGCGCAGTATCCTGCAGACCCTGCTGGGCACCTGCTCTCCCATGACCGGCATTGAGCCGGATTTCCACTGTGACTATGGCTTCAACATCCATACCCACGGCTTGGCGGTCATCAATTATAACTGTGTCATTCTGGATACCTCTCCGGTAAACATCGGAGCAGGTGCCTTTATTGCCCCCGGCGTATGCCTTGCCTGCTCCGGTCATGCCATCGATCCGGAGCAGCGCAGCCACGGCATTGGCACCTCGTCACCCATTACGCTGGAGGAAAACGTCTGGATCGGCGCAAATTCCACTGTCTGTGGCGGCGTTACCATCGGGGCAGGCTCGGTTATCGGGGCGGGAAGCGTCGTCACTCATGACA
>UMCN01029033.1_pt1 | contig 16402 bp, 8 predicted proteins | sample 1964241 | NCBI WGS metagenome assembly UMCN01 (sample SAMEA4835969, study PRJEB28245) | human gut metagenome | biome: gut microbiome; material: fecal sample | place: Denmark | collected 2008
TTTCAGATAGGAATTTAAAAATGTGTTCTTACACAAAAGATGAGAGTAGATTTTTTTAAGGAGACGAAGTACCGTGGATACAGTATTTAAATTTCTTTTTGAATTTCTCGGTCAGTTTTTTGGCTCATTATGGTCAATAATCACCGGGTTATTTGGCGGAGTAGGCAATGCCTTTGATTTCTCCGCTTATGTAAACATTATTAATGCCTATACCACGGAGCTTGGCGGCCTCGCATGGGTAATTGCGATTATTGCCATTGTGCTTCTGGTAGCTGTGCTTGCACTTTGCGTATGGCTCATTGTCGTCGCTGTAAAAAAGTTTATTCGTTCGCACAGAAGAAGAAAAGATACAGATTCTCTTGTTAAAGAGGTTCAGGCACTCAATAAAGAGGTTATGAGACTCAACCTTGAAAAGGATAAGATTCTCTCTATGAAGGTTTCACAGATTGGTCTTAACCCCAACGAGATTTCGGAGCTTACAGGCGAAGAAATCGAGTCACTCAACAACGGCGAAGAAGAGGACACAGGCGAAAGCCGTTTCTACAAACTTACGGAAATCGACCAGCTTTGGGCAGATTATGTTCCGCCGGTTTATGACAACGATATCACACTTCCCGAGTTCTGTGAGCGTTTCAGACTATTTGCCTGCTCACAGCTTGGTCTTTACTACGATATTAAGCTTATCAGACTTTTTGTTGCTGCGTTTGCATCTACCAGACTTATTATCCTTCAGGGTATTTCAGGTACAGGTAAAACTTCACTTGCTTACGCCTTTGGTAAGTTTGTAAACAATCCTTCAATCGTTGCTTCCGTTCAGCCGTCATGGCGCGACAGAACAGAGCTTTTCGGTTACTTCAACGAATTTACAAAGAAGTTCAACGAAACCGAGCTTCTCCGTGCAATGTATGAGGCATCGTATAACGAAAACATCTATGCGGTAATCCTCGATGAGATGAATATCGCTCGAGTTGAGTATTACTTTGCCGAGATGCTTTCAATTCTTGAAATGCCGTCAAGAGATGAGTGGGTTGTTGATATCATCCCGAACTCTTGGCCGTCTGACCCGAAGCATATCGTGAACGGTCAGCTCAAAATTCCGCCGAATATGTGGTACATCGGTACTGCGAATAACGATGACTCGACATTTGCTATCACAGATAAGGTTTATGACCGTGCTATGCCGATTAACATCGACACAAAGGGTGTTCCTTTTGACGCACCTCTCACAGACTCTGTATACATTTCATACAAACATTTTGAGTACATCCTCAATGCCGCTAAGGTTCAATTTGTTGTTTCGGAAGAGAACCTCAAAAAGATTGCCCTTCTGGATGATTATGTTATTGAGCATTTCCGCATAGCTTTTGGTAACCGTATTGTAAAGCAGCTCCGTGACTTTGTTCCTGCTTATGTCGGAACAGGCGGTACAGAGCTTGACGGTCTTGACTATGTTCTTGCCCGCAAGGTATTTAGAAAATTTGAGTCACTCAATCTTTCATACATTCGTGATGAAATAGATGGCCTTTGTGCGTATATTGACGAGCTTTTCGGCGAAGAAAATATGACTGAGAGCAAGGATTATCTCCGTATGCTCAAGAAGCTTGTATAATTTTAGCAATTCAGGGCGAACTCTGTTCGCCCTTTGCTTGGTGAAAGGACTTTGTTCCTTTAGCGGTAAAACTATCTGATTGGAGAAAAATCAATGGCTGATTTTGGTAAATATTTCAGAGCATATATGTATATGCAGGACATTCTGAAAAATGATTTTACTTACAATTACATAACAGAAGGCCTTAAGGACGGCGATAAGGGCGAGGATAAGCTCGACGGTAAGACCAACGAAAAGGTAATTGATATGGAATGGGTTGTTGCCATTGAGGAAACACTTCCGTACATTCAGAAAGCAATAGACGAACAGCGCCGTTTTATTAAGCAGGTTGACAATGTTGTTAGAGTTGAGCTTGCAAAAAAGATTGGCCCCGAGTCGGTTAAGCACCTTTCGCAGCACACTAACTTTATTGCCAAGGTTGAGGGTGATATGGTAACGCCTAACAAAATCCTCACAATCGAGCGCGAAGAAAGCTTTGCTATTTATGAAAACCGTGTGCTTATGACGCTGATTCGCAAAGCGCTTCATTTTGTTGACGATAAATATTCAAAAATGAAAGATGTGCCGAACGACAGCTATAATAAAATTTCTATGGTTCGCCACATTGATTTTAATGAGAAAAAAGTAGATTTTAATCTTAACTATATAAATGAATCTCACGAAACTCTTGCAGATGACCTTGATGTTCTTGATGTTTCTCAGCTTTCGGACTTTGACCGAATCAGAAGAATCAGAACAACCCTTAATGAGTTTTTAAACACTCAGTTGATTAAGGAAATCTCAAAAGAGCCTGAGGTTCGTCCGCCGCTCATGCAGACCAACCTTCTCAAAAAGAACCCCAACTTTAAAAGAGTGGTTGAGCTGTGGAACTTTCTCGACAGTTACAAGCGTAAAGGCTTTGAGGTTGTAAGCGAGGAATACAACGGCAAAATGACAGATACTGTTCAGCAGGATGTTTACTTTGCGATGGGATTCCAGCATTTTATGATGTCTATTGCTACAAACCCGGCACTTCGTTCAATCCTTAAGGAACAGTACGACGCTGAAAATGCACGAATTGCCGAGGAAGAATCAAAGCCGCAGAAGACCCGCGAGGCGGTTATGAAGGCACAGCTTGATGCTGTTCGTAAAGAGGAGATGGAAATCCGCCTTCGTGAAATCCGTGAACGCGAAAAGAAAATTCTTGACCTCACGAATGAAATCAAGAATTTAAAGGTTATAATTGATCAGAAAGAACAGCAGATTCTCACTCTTAGGGGCAGGGTTTCTGCTCTTGAAGACCAACTTGAAGAGGTTAAGAAAGAGCTCCAGCAGACAAAACTCAAGTTGATGGAGGCAGAAAAGAGAATTGCCGAGCTTGAGGAAGAAAATCAGCAGTTAAAAGATACTATTGAAGAGTTGAATAAAACGATTGATGAACTCAATCAGACTATTGACACACTCAATAAAAAAATAGTAGAATTAAATGACAGAATTCTCGTGCTTGTGCAGGAGAATGCTCGTTTGCAGACAAAGGTGAAAGAGCAGGAAACTGTTATCGCCGAGCAGAAGGCTCATATTGCAGAGCTTGAAACTCAGGTTGCTGAGCAGCTTGCAAAGATTACGGCTCTTACGGAAAACCTTGAAAAATGTCATGCGCAGATTGAAGAGGATAACCGCAGGATTACCGACCTAACCGAGAAAAATGAAAATCTTACGGAAACACTTCAGAATGAGCGTGTTCAGCACAAGGAAACAGTCAACAAAATGAATGCCGATTTTGCTGAAGAAAAACAGCAGATGAACGATGCTCATTCGGCAGAGGTTGAATCGCTTAACCATAAATTCAACGATGCAGAGGCTGAACATAACACTTATGTAGCAAAGCTGAATGCGGATTTTGCGGCAAAGGCAAATGAAACAGAGCAAAAGCATCTTAAAGAGCTTGCAGATAAAGAAGAGACTCACAAGAATGAACTTGTTGAAATTAAGGAAGCCAACCTTAAATCATCAGCCGCAAGCAATGCCGCTCACGCTTCTGAGCTTAAAAAGGCTTATAAGTCGGTTGACAAAAAGGTTGAGCTTGCAGAAAAAGCTTGTGAAAAGCGTATGAAAGCCAAGGTTGCCGAGGTTAAAAAAGAGGCTCAGGCTGAAATTCGCAAAGCCGAAAAGAAAGCAAGCGAAAAAATCAGCCTTGCTAAGGATGAAATTAAATCTGTCAAGGATACAGGCGATTTGTTCGTTCGTGACTACGGCTTCGGCAGTGTTGCAGTTGTTTCAAAATATGCCGAAGAGCTTGCAAAATTCGGCAAGCTTTCAATCGCAGACGAGCTTATAAACGCACAGAAAAGCGTAAGATCTCTTTGCATATGCAGAAGTAAAAAGGGTGTTGTGCTTGCAGGCTTTTCACAGAGCAGCGCAAGCGTATATAATGTTTATAAAAAGCAGGCAGATCTTACTGTTGCATTTAACGATTTGTGTTCAATGCTGAAAGGTATGAGCAATCTGCCGATTGTAATTACATTCTCCGGTGTTGACAGACCGTTTGTGATGAATTTTGAAAACATTGTAAGAGATGCAACCAAAAGAAAAACAACTGTTTTCCATAACAAAACTCTGAAAGCAAACGGATTTGTTTCAGTTTACTTTGGTAAAGAATAAGGGGCAAAAATGAAAAACTCTACTGCGCCCAACAGAAAAACGGGCAGAATGATTGCTAAAAATTTAATAGTTCTGTTCACTGTTGCACTTGCCGGCTTTTGCGGCATTCAGGCGTGGTTTACGGATAAGCGTTCAGCCGAAGCCAACGGTATAGAGGTTGAGTGTCAGGCACCTGACGGTATTGAAATTGCTGTTGTTGGGCACGGTGCCCCTGCTCCTGCCAATGATAAATATACAGTGGGTAATATTACGCTTAATAAAACTAATTGCAAATTTCTTGAGAACCTTCAGTTGACCGAAATAACCGGTGACGGCACATTTTTTAGAAAACCGGCTTTGATTCAATCAGGCGGTCAAGCCCATGTTGATACAAAAGCAGAGTGGAGTGAGCCTACTGCAAATGAGCATTATTTGTCATTTGACCTTTACATTCGTTCAAAATCGCAGTATAATATAGCGATAGGCAAAAAATCAACAATAAAACCGGATGCTCCTCAACTCACAAGTCAAGACGGTACGGGCATTAAAAATAAAAGCAAGTACGGTAATTTTTCAAGAGATTCCGTAGTTGGTGCAGTAAGATTTTCGGTTGTTGACTATAAATCCGCTCCTCCTTTAAAAAAGCTCCTGTGGTTGCCGGCTCCGAATATCTTGTTGGAGCAGACGACTGACGAGTACACTTTGTCAGACGATATGCCAAGCGGAGAATCGTACAGTCATGTATACTATGACACGAATAGAGTACAACACACAGTCAGCAGTACTGATGTTGATAAGGCGTTTGTTGTGAATAATGATGGTTTTGACGGCGGAAAATTTACCTATGAGCTTGGTCAAAACCAAAACATTGCACAACTTAAAAAGTCCTCAGATACCGATACCGATCCATACTACGGCGACTACGGCGCTATGGTAACCTGTAATATGTGGATTGAGGGCGAAGACGCAGAGGCAAGACTTGCTCTTGTAAACGGAAAGTTTAAAGTTAATCTTGTATTGACAAAAGAAAGTTGATTTTATTTAAAGTAGGAAAGGGGAATTTTTGATGAAGTTGAAAGATAAGTTTTGTGACTTTCTCAACGGTTTAGTTGACTCAAGACTGAATAACACAAAAAAGGTCACGACTTCATATGTTGCTCTTTTTCTTGTTTTAAGTATTTTCGCAGTATCTACCTTTTCATGGTTCACAATAAGAGATACGGCAACTATTGATTCAGATCCCTTTTCTCTTGAATCTGCTGCCGGAATGAGAGTTAATAAGGGTGAAGAAATAAGAAATACAATCACCGTAAAGGACGCAAAGCTGAAAGAAGCATCAAGTGTTGACGGTCGTAATATGTTTTTTCCTGTAGATCGCGGATACGGCGTTGAAGGACAAAGCGTTGACACAAGCGAAATGAAATTTCGTGAAGGCACAGTAGGAGATAAAAATAACGGATACATATACAGCGATTTTACCCTTACCGGTCAAACAGGCGGTCAGGTTGAGGTATATGTAAAAAGTTACAAAGTTGAGGTAACAAATAAATATACAAAAAAGACAGAAGTTTATGACGGTGCAACACATATTACTGTTGACGGCAACAAAAAGCCATCGACATATCTGGCATATCAGAATCCTTGCCCAATAAGGATTGCATTCATCAGAAACAGTGCTGAGGCTTCGACCGTTATTGATCCCACTGCAATTATTGACAGCTACGCTGACGAATGTCAGGCAGTAAGCTCTGTTAATTCGCTCGGCTCGGCAACAACCACTCAAGCAAAGGGCAGGTCATTTTCCGACTACTATTTCGGTACAGGTGCTCCTCTTTTTACTCTTGACGGTCTTAAATCCCAAAACATAACCATGGTTGCTTGGCTTGAGGCAACCGGAGAGAACTGTGACGCTTACGAGGGTCAGAATGTGTCAATTACAGTTGAACTTGAAAGTAACTGGAAAGATATGGAATATGTTACTTTCGTTGACAAAACAAAAGGTGATGCTGACAATGACGAAAATACGGAACTCATGTGGGTTGGCAATGCCGGATGTTTCCTTGTTATGACCTATTATGACGAAAACTTTCAAAATCCAAAGTCAGTAGTAATGAGTGCGTCAAAGACTAAGGTTAATGCTGAGGGAAAACCACAACCTATTGAATGGATAGCTTATCTGCCAAAGGATAAAATAACAAACATATCTTTTATGCGATATAGTAAAGTAAAAGAGAAAATTAAGCTTGACGGAACTAATGAGGTTGAGGTAGGCAGAATATATAATGTATGGCATACAACAGCTGAAGTAAATGATTGGATTAAAGCAAATAATAGTGGCAAAGGTGAAAAAGCGTTTAATTGGTCACATCAAATAAATAAAGAACACGGTCTTCAGACATACCGCACAGATGACGGAACTGCAACCGGAAATAAAGAAAATACCTATTATGCCGTACACGGTAACGGTTACGGCGATACCCCTACTGTTGCTGAAAATGTTGCCCCCTGTATCGGATATTGGGGTACAAAGTATCCCAACAGTTCAGGTGGCAGTGTTGAACCGACTACAACCGAACAACAGCCGACAACCGGAGATGCATATGCAGAGGCGGATATCGTAATTGATAACAAATTATGGTTTAATGATTATAATTGGTATAACGGCGGCGGAGGTCTGAGAAATCTGCTTAGTCAGAATGTTTTTGTACTAAAAGCCGTATTTAGCGATACACACGGTAATGAAACCGCTTATGCAATGAAACCGGAGAGCAGCGGAGATAAGTGTAAACTAAATAGGACAAGTGTTAAAGCCGGTTCGAAGCTTGTAAGATTTGATTTGTATATTTCTGATACAGATACAAAAAAATGCGGATATGATGTGCCTGATAACATTCAGCATACATTTGTAGTGCGTGAAGGTGGCAGTTCTTATAACATATCCTATGAATTGGTAAATGAAGGATCTGGCAAAATAATAAAAGTAGGCAATTGGGAAAATTAATTGATTAACACATTAAGGAGGTGTCACGATGAGAGAAAGACTTGCTCTTTTAAGGGAGTATTTGAAAAACAGACTTGCATTTGGCAAGAATAAAAAAACAAGAAAAGGTTTTATACTCACTATGGTGGCACTTGTTGAAGTACTTGCCATATCGGTTGTGTCCGTTTCGGCTTGGGTTGAAACTATTTCAACAATCACAATTAAAGCTGAGGGCGCAAAAATTGACAACTATGTTTATACTAATGCCGATATTTGCAGTGGTAATGGTTATTCAGGCAAAACCATTGACTTGACTAAATATTTCCGTGCTGCGGGTGGAGTGCATCTTGCTTCGGCTTCAAGTGCTGACGGTGAAAATATATTTTTCCCGATAAAGAAATCGGATGTTTCTGATTTTGGTGCTAATTCTTACAGATGTGCGGATGTAAACGATAAGAATGTTAATTATATTGACTTTTCATTTAATGTAAAGGTTGATAAAACCTTTAACGCGAATCATGCAGAGTTTTACCTTGATCAAGTACCTAAGATAACTATAGGTGGTGCAGATGTTTCAGGAAACCTTGTAAGAATGGCAATTACAGATACCGATACTCAAAATACGGTTGTATGCGGTTCTGAGGCAAGTAATAAAAATGTTGTCAGTAAAGCAGAGGGCAATCAAACTCCTGAGACTGTTCGTGCTTTTAGCGATTTTGTTGTTAATCCTGAATCTGAACCAACCGAGTTGTTTAGGGTTGATAAAGGAAGCAGTAAAACAATAAATATTAAAGTGTGGCTTCAGGATGATAAGGCGACTACTGAATATGCCGGTAAAACTGTTTCAATATCTGGTGTTAATATTGTAACTCAGAACAAAAAAGGCAATAAAGTGTATTTTGTTGACCGTACCGTAAATGAAGATATAAAAAATTGGACAAAGGGTGTAACATTTCAGCAGGGTGACAAAACTCCTGTAACGATGAAGTTTAATGAGAATTCGCATACATATTCCTGTGAATACACACCCGCCGCTGGCGATACAATAGTTAAGTTCACCTCGGGAAGTGTCACTTGGTCTACTGATATGAAGTCGCTCAATTCAGGCGACAGTATGTACTACACCGCCTATGGCAATCATAATAGCAGTAATGCCGGATACGGTACATGGGGCGAAGTGATTGAAATCAGTGTTTCAAGCAAAACCGATGTACTCCCTGATACAGGCAATGTTTCAAGTGTATATATGGTTCCGGATAAAAATGACTCTTACAGTAAAGTTAGAATGCCATTTACTAATGACAGGAATAAATGGGTCGGTTATATTGCAAAGGAAAAGGCAGACGACATGACTTTTTCTTTTACAAATAACAATAAAAAATATGAAATTCCTGCTCCTAACAGAGGCAATTCAACGCATTTTGTTGTTACTTCTGCTAAAACAGGTTATTGGGATCCACCTGCTACTATTACTGTTACTGCAGGCGAGAATGATGCAGGAGATCCTAAAGTTAGTTATGATAGTTTGGTAAGTACTACAATTTCTGTAACCCCCGGTACAAAGGTTAAGCTAGAAGCAAATCCTAAAACAGGTTTCGTATTGAAAAATTGGGTAATCAGCGGTACAAGTACCGTGCCAGACGGCATTGACAGCAACGGTTATTTTACCCCGACAGCTTCAGGTAACTATAACTTTACAGCCGTTTATGCTGAGTCGATGACATTTGAGGCTTATGTCAGAACATATGACGGTAAAGTTCTTTCTGAAAGCACAACGGGCGGTTCAGTTGAAATTAAGTGTGGAAACCAAAATTCGACTGTAGATTCCAAAGATGTAACACACATTACACTCAATGCTGTTAAAGGCAGCACAGTTACATATTACGCAAAAGCTAATGACGGATATGTTTTTGACGGCTGGTACACAGATGCAGACTGTAATAGTGTACCGGAGAATTTGAGCGATAAATATGAATTGGCTAATGTTGAGACCTCCAAGAAGTTGTATGCGAAATTCAAAGTTGATATTTATACTGTAAAAGCATACGCTCAGCACGGTAACAATCCTCCTTCCGGTGATGCCGGTAATGTATCTTTTGATAATAATAATTATGCGTCTGAAGTAACAACAACGGTAAATCGTAACGGAGAAGTTACTTTTTATGCTAAGCCTGAAAAAGGCTATGCTTTTATCGGTTGGTATGCGACTAAGGATGCAGCAGATCCGAAGGTAGCGGTTAAAGATTGTACATTAAATGGTGACGTCTATTCTACAAAAATTAATATACCATATTCCGATGTAAAGACATATGAACTGTACGCAAGATTTAAGGCTTTGTATACGGTAGAAGCCAAAGCGATGTACAACAACGAAAATGTTGTTACAGCCGGTACTGTAAAGGTTGGCAACGAAAAAGCCGATAAAATTTCATCTAAACCTGTTATGGAAGGCAATGATGTAAAAGTTGAGGCAATTGCCAAAAAAGGTTACAAGTTTGCCGGTTGGTATACGGACAAGGCTTGTAAAAAACCGTATTTCAAGGAAAACAACAATGTTTCACCTATAACCTTAAATAAAGTTAGCAAGGGAATCACTCTGTATGCTAAGTTTGAGAGCGATTCAACTACAATCTATTTTTATAACTCTAATGATAAATGGACGAATGTCTATGCGTATATGTGGGGCGATGGTAACAATAATAATAAGGGCAGTGACACTACATTCGGAAAGCCTATGAGGCATTTAGGCGGAAAAGTATGGGAATACTCATATTCTTCATCTGAGAGTTGGAAAAATGTTATTTTTTCAAATGGTAGCACTGGCACTGATAATCAATCCAGAGATATAACTTTACAACAAGACAAAAAATATTTTAAGAATGATGACTGGCAGCCAAGCAGTGATATTAAGCATACAGTTACTGTTTCAAATGTAGAGAATGCTGATATTACTGTTACCACAGGTTCTAATACGATAGCAGAGGGCGGTTCATGTGAGGTTTATGACGGTACAAGTCTTACTCTTAATGCTACAAGTATTGCAGGCGGTAATTATTGTAACTTTATTGTAACTAAACCGTCAGGTGAATCAAAAACACTTGAAGGTAATCCTTCAACCTATCTTGTCGATGGTTCAGACATAACTGTAAGTGCAACATTTTCTTCATCCTCATCTGTCAAGACATTCTATTTTGAAAATTCTCTTGTTGGTTGGAATGACGTTAGATTGTATTGCTATAAAGATGGAAAAGATGCAGTTGGGTATGATAAATGGCCAGGTAATGAGTTGACAAAGTGTACTCAAAAAAGAAACAATCATGATGTTTATTGTATTAAAATTGATACTTCAAAAGTAGACTATGTGATTTTCAATAATAAAGGTAATGGCTCACAGTCGGAGAGTATAAAATTAAGTAAATTTAAAGAAAATAATGCGAACGGTTGTAGCTTTGTTAACAATAATAATAATATTACGGTTAATGAGTATTTTACCATGCCTTAAAACCGTGATTTATAACACATTATACTGAGACGTTAATAATTGCTATGTATATTTGCTTGAAAGCCTTTCGTAAGTCTAATTTGGAGGTGAAACCATGAAGAAATCTAAATTTACACTTGTTATTGTACTCGGACTTGTACTGTGTTTGTTGTGTGGAACAACTACGACTTTTTCGTGGTTTAATCGTCCTGATGTGAAAAAGGGCGACTCCCTTTCTTGGCGCGGAGATTACAATGTGACAAACGGAGAAAATATTACTGCTGTTACTTATGTTGCTACAAAAGATGACGGCAGTGAGTATAGTACTGATCCGTTTGATTTTAAAACTCCGACAACTGTTCCCGCCCATGAAACAAAATATTTCTGTACAGAGGTAAAGAACACGGGAACGGCACCGCAGTCAATTTCTTTGTTCCTTAATAATTCGGAAACTAACACCCTTTCTGTCGGTGTGAACAGCCCCCTCAGAACCTACAGGAGATTTACCTCCGATTCACAAACAACATCTTATGTTACCAAGACACCGAGTAATGTGAATAAGAAGAATTTGTATATAGCTACTAATGTTCCTGACCCTACGAAGTACACTATGCACACTTGGAAGAATGTAGATACCGATCCTACTGATAAAGAACTTAGCGGATACATTGAAGATAAGTCTGTTAATTATGATAATGTAGATTATAAAATATCATATGTTACAATTCCTATGGAACACGACCACGCGAAGCTCGGGCATGATAATGGTAATTCTAAAGATTGGTTCGGTTTTGATTTAAAAATTACAGATCAGAATAATACTTATGTTTTTAAAGCAGATAAATCTACAGCTATGAAACAGTCAGCTCAGTCTGCCGGAATTTCAAGTTTTTATTCTAAAGCAGAAGCTGTAGTAGGTGAGACATTTGACTTAAGCGCAACGGCACAGGGTACGGTGATTTACACATCGTCAAACACTGGTGTCGCGACAATTGACAATAACGGTAAGGTTACTGCCAATAAGGCAGGCAATACTACTGTTACTGTTACATCTACGGGTGCGTACGGTGATAAAATAACGGCAAAATGTGTGCTTACCGTAAGCAAAAAACCGGCTAAAAGCTTGTATATTCCGATTGTTACGAATATGAAGATTGAAGGCAAAGCCGACAACGATCCTGTTGTTACAAAGGTGTATTGGTATATCAAAAACGATACAGCATCCGACGCTGAATATTCACTTGGCGATCTGCAAATTTCACTTTAAAATTTTAAAATTTTAAATTTACAAAAGGGTTGTTTTTACAGCCCTTTTTTATTATAATTTATAATCGGTAGCAGAGAATAAAATCCGCCCGCAAGCAAGGGTAGAAAAATATATAGTGTTTGCAACAAAATCCGATAAATGTTGCAAAGTTGTTGTTATACTGTAGCGGCGAACCGTGTTCGCCAATCGGTTTGGTTGTAAAACCAAAACGAACATATACGCATATTGTTATATAAAATAATGTGTTAATAAACAAATAGTTTGTGTCAGATCTCCGGTTCGTGTGCATTGCACACGATTGCAAGCAATTTCGTGCAAATTTGGATGCATGATTTATGCTATATCAAAACATATGTGTATGAACATATTGTACACTACTTTTAGCACATCAAAAGCTATGTGGATAAACAAATAATTTCATCAAGGCGGGCGGCCAATGACCGCCCCTACTGACACGAACTGAGAACGGCAACTTGCCGTGGAGGAATTTATGGATAAAAATAACGATTTTGAAAATGCGGTTGAAGTGACATCTGTAACAACCGAACACCCAAAATCAAAAAATAGAATAAAGAAAAGGCATGAATCAAAGCTTCGCAAAACCCTGCGGATAATTAAAAATATAATTTGCTGGGGAGTGCTTGCAATACTTGTGCTGACCGTAATTGTGTTTATGGGTTCAAAGGTGAACGGAAAAACACCTTCGCTTTTCGGATATTCCGTGCTTCGAGTTTCAACGGGCAGTATGCAGCCCGAGCTTATGATCGGCGATGTTATTCTCGGAAAGTGCGTTGACGATCCGACCGCCCTCAAGGTCGGCGATATTATCACCTATCGCGGCAGTGGGCAGACCGAGGGACTTCTCGTGACTCATAAGGTTGTAGTTGCACCGTATAAAACAGCTGACGGCACATATAAGCTACAGACAAAGGGCATTGCAAACGATGCTCCCGACCCGGAAATTTCAACCGAAGATGTGCTTTATATTATGGTGTGCAAGCTCGGATTCATTGACACATTGTACAACCTTTTCTTCTCACCGTGGGGACTGCTGATTTTTATTGCGGCGCTGCTGCTGATATTCATTGATGAGCTTGTCGTTATAATCCGCATACTTACGGGACATGACAAATCACCGAAGGACAGCGATATCAACGAAATTATAGACCGTTTGCAGAAGGAAAAATTGCAACAAAAGACTGAATCCGACAACGATACAAAATCGGAAGAATAAATAAAAGCTGAATATATTTAATTTCGGACGAAAGGAAAATTCTCTTTTCGTCCGTTTTTTGTTGGCAAAAAAGACAAAGCGGAAAAATGGTGAAAATAGCTTTTATATGGGCTAAAATCGGCTTTTTAGTTGCATTTTTGGGCGATTTGTGGTATATTTTATACGGTCAAATTTGACCGTAACATACTGATTGTGTTTAGAAATTGATATGTTAAGGGTGGTTTCATGGATTACAAATTAATAGCGCTTGACATTGACGGTACGCTGACAAACTCCCAAAAGGAGATTACTCCCCGTACAAGATATGCTCTTATGGAGGCGCAGAAGCAGGGCAAGAAAATTATTCTTGCGTCAGGCAGACATCCCGTAGGAATTATGCCGATAGCAAAAGACCTTATGCTTGACCGTTTCGGCGGTTTTATTATGGCGTTCAACGGCGGCAGGATTATCAATTGCGAAACAGGCGAAACTATGGTGAGCAAGCTGTTTCCGCTTGAATATCTTCCCGACATCGTGAATGTTTTGAAGGATTCAAACATTACAATCAACACATACGATGACAGGCGAATCATCTCGGATAATAAGGTTAATGACTATACCTATGTTGAAAGGGACGTTATCAAGGCTGAAATGGTTGTTGTTGACGATTTTATCTCATCTGTAAGATTTGATATCAACAAAATTCTTCTTGCAGGCGAACCCGATGAGCTTGATAAGTATCAGAAAATTCTTGCAGACCGTTATGACGGCTTGCTCGATGTATATAAAAGCGCTCCTTATTTTCTTGAGATTATGCCGTTTGGTGTTACAAAAGGCTCAATGCTTCCGCTTTTGCTTGATAAACTCAAGATTAAAAGGGAAGAGCTTGCCGCTTTCGGCGACAACTACAACGATATGACAATGATAGGTTATGCAGGCTTCGGCGTTGCAATGGGTAATGCCGTAACCGATGTAAAGAAGATTGCCGATTACATCTGCGAATCAAACGATAACGACGGTATTGCAAACACACTTGATAAATTCGTTTTAAAGCAATAGTCGCACAAAGTTTGAACCTAATATAAGCTTGAAAATATAAAATATAATTTAACAGAGCGTCAGATTTGACTTAACCCTTTAAAAGAGTTGAAAAAACAGAATCTGTCGCTCCTTTTTGTATATAATAGCCAAATTGAGGGCTTAATCTTTGGCGGCATCAAAGTTGTAATAATTCTTTAAAAGAAAAATATATGAGGCTGTCTAAATTATAATATAATTGTATGTTATGTTGTACAAAGTATAACAAAAGGAGGAAAATCTATGGCAAAAATCAAAAAATTGCTTGCTTTGATTTTGTCGATTTGCGTAATTTGCACGGTATCTGTTATGTCCGTAAGTGCGGCTAATACAGATGACGATAACGACACTTCGGCATCAAGCACAATCACAGTACATTACTACTGTGAGGAAGGCACGCCCACAATCTATTATTGGAACAGTCTTCCGAAAAACATCAGCACGGAGTACCCCGGCGTTAAGATGACTTCCGAGGGAAACAACTACTACAAGTACACTTTCAACGATGTAACAAAAATCAATATGATGTTTGTTACAAACGGAAAGCAGTCTGCGGAACTCACAAGAAACACAGGCGAGTGGTGGTACAAAAATAAGAGATGGTCAAGCAAAAATCCTGAAGATATGCAGGAATTTGACCGTGTTGACATGCGTGAAGACACAATTTATTTTGTAATCACAACCCGTTTCTATGACGGTGACACAGGTAACGATGTTCATTGCTGGGACGACTCACAGGCAAACAACCCCGACAGCGATCCCGCATGGCGTGGTGACTTCAAAGGCCTTATCGACAAGCTTGACTACATCAAGGCTCTCGGATTCAGCGCAATCTGGATTACTCCTGTTGTAACAAATGCGTCAGGCTACGATTACCACGGCTACCATGCAATGGACTTCTCAACAGTTGATGTTCGTTATGAGAGCGACGGCGCTACATATCAGGATCTTATTGATGCCGCTCATGAAAAGGGCATCAAGATTGTTCAGGATATCGTAGTTAACCATTCAGGTAACTTCGGTGAGGCAACTCTTGCTCCTATGTTTACAAAGGAATACGACTCAATTCAGGATCTTGCTTCTGTAGATTGCATGAAGGTTATTGAGGGAAGCGACTTTGCTAAAACATTCCCGAACTACGATGACCTTGAGCCTAAGTATCAGTATGCCGCAAGACTTAATATCATGAAGGATACTAAGGAGCTTGACTCCGGTAATCACGACACGGAAAACTACTATCACCACTTCAAAGACCTCAGCTGGGAAAGCCCGACTGTACAGACAGGTCAGATTGCCGGTGACTGCGTTGATATCAACACAGAGAATCCTACAGTTGCTAATTACCTTAACGACGTTTATAACAACTATATCAACATGGGTGTTGACGCTTTCAGACTTGATACTGAAAAGCACGTTTCAAGACTTACACTTAACCAGTATTACTTCCCGTCATGGCTCAAGACAGGCGGTAAAAACTTCTTCATCTTTGGTGAGGTTTGTACTCGTGTAAGTGAATTCTGGAACCACAACATTCCTGCAATTTCAGCTCCGTTCTATACATGGGCTGAATCAGACAGCCAGTACATCGATTCATTTACAAATGATCAGGCTGCAAACATTAATCTTACACTTAAGCACTATGACAGCAACGCAAGTACAGCAAATCAGCCCACATCTGATAATGTTTATCTTGACGGTCTTAAGTATCACACACCTGATTACAGCAAGTCAAACGGCACAAGCGTAATCGACTTCCCGATGCATTGGAACTTCTCAAATGCAAGCAACGCATTTACCCGTGCTTGTGAAGAAGATCCGTACTACAATGACTCATCATGGAATGTAACATATGTTGATTCTCACGACTACGGTCCTGATAGGGACAGCCGTTACGGCGGCGGTACACAGTCATGGGCTGAGAACCTTGATGTACTCTTTACTTTCCGTGGTATTCCGTGTCTTTACTACGGTTCTGAACTTGAGTTCCAGAAGGGTGTTCCTATGGACGTAGGTCCTAACGCACCTCTCTCAACAACAGGTCGTGCATACTTCGGTGACTACCTCGAGGGCGACGTAACAGCAACAGACTTTGGTACATATTCTAATGCAAGCGGTGCTGTTGCAAGCACACTTGGAGCACCTCTCGCTGTTCATAT
>UMCN01026040.1_pt1 | contig 16398 bp, 23 predicted proteins | sample 1964241 | NCBI WGS metagenome assembly UMCN01 (sample SAMEA4835969, study PRJEB28245) | human gut metagenome | biome: gut microbiome; material: fecal sample | place: Denmark | collected 2008
AGGTTTCCTAAAACCGGTACCCAGTTTACAACAATAAATGTGCCAGCGTTTGCACAATAAACAATACAAACACTGGCACATATTAAGTTTAAGCTATTCCACCAAATCGGGCAAAAACTTTGTGAGAGTTGTGGGTGTCAGACGTGGCATATCTCCGCTGAGAGAAATCATGCTTGCTGCACCGAGGTCAGGCAGCGCTCCAACGGTATTAACCCACTGCAAACCGCCGTATGCAATAGAGCGGGTGTCAGGTGCATCCTGCGTCATGTTGTATTCGACAAATGTGAACCGCGGATTGTACCTCTGGTTTTGTGCCGTGAACGTGCCATCAGGATACGCATAAACAGGGCCACTGATAACCAGGATATTGGGCATCCATCTTGCGATAGCTTCGTTGTGCAAAATGGCGTTACCAAGGTCACCGTTTCCAGGCACCAGCATGTCACAGCTGCACTTAATTCTGCACAGAAGGTTTGCGTTGGTCTTGCCGTAAATTGTTGGGTCATACAGGCAGTTGAATGTAATGGCTCCAACGTCAATGGCTGCACCGTCATCGCCCATTCGTGTAAAATCGGTGTTTGTGCCTTCATGGAGGGCAGCAATCACACCAGCTTCTACTGCCTTTACAGCATCCTTATCTGCACCGGTGTAGTTTGTCCAGTTAATGCTGGAGGGAATCCAGGCGTGCTTGATTGTGTAGACAGTTTTAAGCTCTTGAATTGCGGCCGCGCTGCACACTTCCGGACTCCAGGAAGTTATGATAAGCTCGTCAATTTCAGGCTTGCCAACTTCGACAAATGCGTGGTGTGCGAACAAGCCCTCAATTGCTTCTTTCACGCTGGTGCCGCCGCCCGTATTGAGCAGAATGTTGTGCTTGTTGCCCTGCAAATCAACGTGCCTGATGAAATGGCACCCATGCAGCTGGCCGGTTGAACCGTCATTTGCCCAGAGCTGGTACGCATCTACCTGTCCATACGCGCTTCCAGCGCCACCGCTTGGCCTATCTTCAAGGTCTTTAATGCGGTTGTTCTGTTCGGTCTGCTCATGGTCGATTCTTTCGATATCGCCTTGCAGCTCGGTAATGTATGTTTCGGTGGTGCTGACTCTCGTGGTCAACGTGGAGAGATTGTTTTCAAGAGTTGTGACTCTTGCGGTGAGCTTGCTAAGGTCAGATTCCAGAGTCGCGCAGCGGGACTTTAGTGCGTTAATCTCGCCGTCCTGCTGTGTGTTCTTCGTCTCGATTGCTGTGAGTCTTGCGTCCTGTTGGTTGTTCTTGGTTTCGATGCTATTCAGCCTGTTGTCCTGTTCCCGGTCTTTTGCTTCGATTGCAGCGATTTTGGCCTTCACCTCGTCGCGGAACACTTCGTATTCCTTACGCAGAGTTGCCAGGTCGTCAGCCACCTGTTTAATCTGCGCCGTCAGCCTTGCGTCCAGCTCCTTGACATTGGCGTCCAGCTGCAAAATCAGCACCCGGTTCTCGTCAATGACCTCAATGGCGTCATTCAGGCTATGCAGAATCTTGTTCAGTTCCTCGTAATAGCTTAGCGCGTCATCATACACGGTCGGTAGGACCGTGGGATGGAACCCAATAGCCGTCCTTTTAACCACCCTCGGTGTAAATTCAGCCATATTAAAATCCCCCTTTACCAAATATTCATAAACAGCACACCAAGGTCATTGAGAATATCGCGGTCGATGTTTAGAAAACTCTCCCGCAGTTCTCTCAGCAGCTTGGCGTAGGACGTGCCACCCATTTTGCCAGTGACTTTCTCAAGATATTCGGCGGTGTTGTTGGTGGTTCCTTTGCTGTTCTCGTTCCCCGTTGTGGTGTTCTTTACACTGCCGCTGCTGTCCACCTGGTCGGTAACATCTTCCGTGCCGCTGGTGGTGATGGTCGTGTTGGTGTCATCACTATCTGTATTAAACTCGGCTTCGGTAAGATACGTCCCATTCTCAACACCAGTCAGGGTTCCCTGCGGTGTATCGGAATACTTCTTGATGTGTGTCTGATTGCCATACACACTGGTGCTATCTTTGCCGCTTGTCGTGCCCTTTTTCACGTCCTTGCTTGTGGCCGTTGTTTCTGTGTTGTCGGTGCCCTCACGTTCTGTTGTTCTGGTGTCGGCACCCTCGTCCGTGCGATTGCCGGATTTTGTGTAATCAACATCTGTCAGAGGGTTCACACCAGCCATGAGAAGTTCCGACTTGTACAGCTGATTGTAGTACGGCATGATTTCACATAGCTTGTTCTGTAACATCAGCTTCCAAAGGCCATACGTCTCACACCCGATTTCGCGGGTATAGAAATATCGCAGAATTTTCTTCTCAAGAGGAACGCGGTATTCTTCATCGAAGATAGGCCATTCAAAGTCGAACACCTTGGGTACAGCCTTGTCAAGGATTTCGTCAATCTTGCTAAACCCCTGGCTTACGTCATATCCAGCCATTGTCTCGCAGATATAACGCACCTCGGTTGTGTAGATGCTCATTCCTTAGTCACCTCCTCACCGCTGTCAATGGTGTCGTCACCGTCAACTGTCTCCGGGTCGATAGCCTGGAAGTCCTCGCGGTAATCACACCAAATGTTCAGCCCGAACATGGCGTTGATTTTCTTGCATGCTTCGCGGCGGCTTTCCAATCTGCTGTAACGACTTGCAATCGTACCGCCCTGGTTTCTCGTTACCTCGTCAGTAATGAGCCGTTCTTTCTTCTGGATGTTGATGTTACTGATGCCAAGATAGGTCAAGGCTTCGTTCCACAACTGGGTCTTGAGTGTGTACAGCTTGTCAGCGACAAATGGCGCGCCGGTATTCAGCACGTTCAGCGGACTCTTACCCAGGTCCTTGGTTCCCATAATGATAGGCTCATTGCCGGTCCACTGCTTGTACACGTTCAGCAGGGTCAGCCGCTGGCTCTCGTCACAGTTAATGAGAACAGGAGTTTTCTGTGCGTTGGAATTCACGTCAATGGCGCGGTCCAGGTTGTACAACCGTCTTGCAAACATCTGAATATCTAACATTGAGTTGGTATGAAGATAGTTATTGAAAATGAGAACACTGTCCTCAGCCGTCAGGTTCTTTGTATACCCGTTCGGCGCATAAGCTTGACGATTGTTGGGAATTCCGTACACGTCAAGGCTGCCACCCTGTGCGTTATGCAGGCACAAATAGCCCAAACCGCCGTCGTCCTCAAAGAACACCATTTGCCCCTGTGCGAACAAACCCAGCTCCATGTATCTTGGGTCAATAGTGTCCGGGAGATTCTTCCACTCAAACATGGAAATAGCCAGTTCAGTCAAGCGATGGTAATACTGCAAGTACGTTGCATTATTCAGTACACCGCTTTCCCAAAACATTTTATTCCGTCTGCTCATTGTTTGTCACCTCATTCGCGCTTGCCGGGTTGGTGTTATCCAGGGCGTAGTTGCCAACCTCATTGATGCTATTCCAGAACGTAATGCCGTTGTCAAAAATGTCCTCAATTTCCTTGGTAGCATCCTGCGGCAAGCTCCCTTCGATTCTGGCACCGGCTGTTTTCACATACGTCCAGTGCGGTCTATTGTTCATCTGCGGGACCGCCAGCATGTTATAGGCATAGCCATATCGGTCGAAGAATTTGTCAATTCTTGCGGCATATTCTGACGTGATAAATTCCTGCGTAACCACTGCACCAAACCGGCCAGCGGCATACGCAAGATTTGCTCCAACATTGACCGCATTAACATCCGTGGTAAAGGGGATTGTTCCGATACTGCCAAGTGTTCGTGCAAGTGAATCACCGAGTACACCCTCTGCTACACCAATTTCTTTGTCTGTTATAGGTTCGGCTCTTTTTCCTCCGCGCTTTGGCTTTTGTTCAACACGCTTTCCCTCGCCGGGTTTCTTCTGAACGCGTTTTCCCTCCGGCATTTCAGACGCAACAGCACCACCAACTACAGCGACAGCGGCAACACCCATTAGTCCCTGCACAACCTTTGCACCCAAGTCAGACGTGGCCCAGGAACATTTAGGGAACTCTCCAACAGGAAACCCTTCCTCCCAGTTTGCGTCATTTACACCAACGTTTGGATTGGGGTAATCAGTTGTGCCGCGAATAACCTTGTAGTTTAACGGCGCTACAACACAATCAAGGTTTACAAGCCCCGAAGCTGTATACTGAAAACCAATTCGTGTACCCGTGGTTTTGTTAAGATTGAAGAACTCATATGCGTATTCTTTGCGACTTCCTTGGTTGTTTGTCAGCACCAATTTTGTGTACGGATATGTCAACAGTTTTTTGTTGCGTGGCTTGTAACTACCAAGAGTCGGCGCTACAGCATTTCCGTCAACATCTTGTGGCCACACGTCAGCCACGGAAACCGCACCAGCTTTTGCCGCTGTGTCAAGCTGCTGGTAACTGACAGGAATAAGGTCTTTAGGAGCCATATACATTGAAACAACGGCATCCGGGTTGTTAAAAATAGCCAGCGTGTCAAGTCGCGTCTTAATGGCTGTCAGGCTGTTACGGTCGCTTGGGTCAGCAATAAGAACTTCGGCATACTGCACAACACCGGACTGCACAACAGGGTCAGCAACGGTAATGCCAGCGGTGGCTTGCTTCCCGGTGTTTACCACAACCAGCCGCCAATCGTCACCAGGAGACAGTCTTGTGGGGTGCTTGTGAACATAGTTGCCAAGCGCAACTGGTTCAGGCTGTAAGTTTTCACCTACAATGTCAGCGCCAGGAGTCTGACGCTCAATCCAGCATGCATCAGGTTTCCAGCTTCCCCACCAGCTTTGCAGATTGTCGATAGTATAAAACACGTCCGTGGTCACGTCGTTGACATATTCAATTTTATCCACAAAGGCATAGAACCACTTGTTTCCAAAGCTGGGGTTTTTGAACATCATGTAGTTGCAAGAATACAGCTCCCCGACATTCTCCTGAATGCGAATTTGCCCCTTGCCAACCCTCTGATAGCTTAGGTCACTGTAACTTTTCTTCACTTTTGAGAAGAAACCATACTCCTGTGCCGTCTTGCTTTCCCAATATATGGTGTGTTCATAGCTCTTATCAAGAGGAACGCCGCTTAACATTCGCAGTGTAGTCGCTTTATCAGTCGCCATATTTTCACCTCCTTAGAAGTAGAGGGGAGGAAAACCCTCCCCTCATAATTAGGCCGGGTCGCTCGGCTTGGAATCGTAGTACACCAGGGTGTCGCCCACGTTCATGGTGGGGGTCAGCGGATTGAGCTGATATGTGCCGTTCGGTTTATCCGTGGTTTTAACCAGCTTCCACGCCACCCATGCGTTTTTTTTCACCCAGCTTAGGTCAATATGGTTTTCCGTCAAAGCAGGGACAAAAGGTAGAACGCCCACGTTGTAATATAAGACATCTGGGCCAAGCACAACTGAACCATACGGTGTTGCGCACCCAAGATTTTTCACCTCCGTCGGGTCGAGAACAACCCCGTGGAAATATTGGTCAACAAAATAGGGCACAAAACCCGCGCTTTTGATTTCTTCCTCTGACGCAGCCAGCACGAACGTGGTGCCAGCTTCGCTGTGCGTCTTGGAGACGATTTCAATGGTAATGCTTGCCATGTGGTATCCTCCTTTAAGACACGTTAAAATCTAACAGGTTTTGTCCACGCCGAAACACGACACGGTATCTTCCGTATACCGCCGCAATATCACCAGTATCCGGGTTGATAGTGGGGGGTCTGTCTGAGGCGTCAATGTAGTGGCCGTCTACAATTAACTTGCTGCTGGTCCACGGAATAATTGTGAATGGCGCAAAATTTCCGCCACCTCTTATCATCCCGGCTGCTGGCACCACAAGGGCAACACGGTCGAGGGGAATCGTATTAACCGGTAAACCATCCACACTAAGGCGTACAACCTCTCGGATGATACAATAGCCGAAAACCCCATTGCCGGGTTCTGTTGGACTATATTTGTTCTTAAAAACGAACATCTTTTACTCCCCCTTCCGGAACACAACAGCGTTGGCAAAGGGCGAAGAAGAAACGGTTTTCCAGACGTTCAAAAAGTAGTTGTTGTACATGCCAGCGGCGACATAGTCGTCGGTGAAAGCAGTCAGGTTATCATAAACCTGGAACCACTCGCGGTCACACAGCACAGCCAGCACGCCCCTCATGTTGCCCAGCTCGTCCTGGGTGACGGGAGGAAGCATGTCGCTGGAAGCCTGGATAACGCTGAACCGGTCGGAGTCGAACGTGGTGAAGTCGTCAATGAGCTTCAGGTGGCCCATGAAGTTGGCCTTGTCCATGTTGAACGCACTGGCAAGCACGTTCACATCGAACTGGGCGTTGAACATGGCGTCCATGAAGATGAACTGGTCGTCCTTGGGGGTGGTGGTGTGGACACCCTGAGCGTTGTACTCGGTTTTCATGAACTCCAGGACATTGGAAGTCCCACGGAAAGCGACAGCTGCGCTGTTCAGGCCGTTGTCGGTGTTCACGATGACAGACTTCATCTCGTTTGCGTTCACGCCCTTGATGATGAGGTACTTGAACAGCAGGTATTCATCGTACTCGGCGGCGGTGGAAACAGCGGAAATGATTCTGGCAATCAGGTCGGTCACGCCGTTGGCGGACATGAAAGCCTGTTTCAGGTCCTGCTGCTGGATGGTGATGGGGTACTGTACCCGCCAGTTCATGGCGTGGAAAGCGGTACGAACATCGGGAATAGTGCGTTTGAATTCGCGGTCGGCGGCCTTTTCGGCGGAAAATTCGCGCGCCTTGGAAATGTTGACATACACTTCCTCGACAGTCTCGCCAAATTCCAGATAGCCCTTTTTCAGCTCAGCATATGCGTTGTTGAACAGGGCGCTCTTTACCTTGACGGCGGCGATTCTGTTTACCAGGGCAGACAGGAATTGGTTGGCCAGAACGGGATAGCCATACAGGACGTCACCCACCTGGGGAATACACGTCTCGTTGGTAATCATAGGAACCTGGTCCTGGTAATCCTGACCAAGGTTGGCGCGGATGGTATTGATGATATCAATGGACCGCGCATTCAGATTGGTAATTGCTACTCTACTGGGCATGTTTTAACCCTCCTTAAAAAGATTCTCGAACGTAGGACGTTCGGCGGGAGCCGGGTTAATGGGGTCCTCAACCGGCGGTGCATTGTTGTCAGTGTTGTTCATGAAACGGTCGCGGTATCTGGTGCGCCAAGCTGCGTCATTCTCGCGGTACTTCTGTTCCCAGTCAACAGCGCCCTTTGCCTTGGTGCCGTCCAGGGTGTCAGACACGTCCTCCATGAGCGCAAGAGCATCATCGGAAGCATTGTCTCCAAGGAGCGCATTGAGGGACTGAATCAGTTCATCTTTGGTTTTGATAGCCATATTGTCCTCCTTATCCGTACAGATAAAATTTCCAGCGGCGTTTCCTTTTTGCCCCCGGCGGTGGACCAGGCCCGGGACCTGGTCCACCGCCATCGTAATCGGGGTTGTAGATAAAACCCTGGAACCTGTAACCGTTGTTTGCCTGACTCTGTGTCAAGTAACCCAACGATTTCAACTGTGTTGAAACCCAGAAATAGTCGGGGTCGTCATAACCGCCTGGGTTACGGCTATAACCGCTGTTGCTACATACGGCGTTCCCGTTTTCATCAATGTACTCAACGATGCAAACGTGACCGGCGTAACCAGGTCGTTCCAGGCACAGCACCGCGCCTGGCTGGGGAACCGCGCCGGTATTGTACCCGGAAGCGGCTCCCCACCATTCGCCGCCGTCACCGGTCGGGAGGTGCGGAACCACCCCATAGGTTTCCCAGAATCGGCCCCACGCATAACAAGTACAGTTTGGCAGGCCCCAATTGGAAGCATAGAATGGGTTCGTATTGCTGTACCAGTATTTACTGTTCAGCATTCCCTCTTTGGTGAGACGCGGTGTGTACATGGTTTACACCTTCACGATGAAAGCAGAGATACCCATTTCCTTGAGCTTATCGCGATAGCGCTCTGCATTTTCACGGACCTTGAACGCGCCAACCTGTACGCGATACAGTGTGTCTCCCTCGACAGGCTCGGCGGGTTTGCTGGGTGCAACGTACTTCACTCCGAAGTGGTCACAGATACCGGCGGCAATGGCTTCGCCGATATCGTCCGTGTGCTCCACAATCCACTTGGCGCTGGTGGGGTTATCGTGGAACTCGCATTCGCAGTACACGCACGGTGCCCAAGTGTTCTCCATCTCATACCATGTCTTGTTGATTTGCACCGACTCACTGGTACCGGGGGTAATCGGTGCCAGCCGGTTGAACACCTTGAGTGCGGCTTGGTAGCCGGGCTTGTTCTTGTCGTAGGCGTAGATTCTGGTGCCAGCAACGGTTCCGTTGTACGCGTTGGTGTGAACGCAGACGTGCAGGTCGGCTGCCCAATTGTTGGAAGCATTTACAACGGTTGCCATGTCAGGCCCCTGCATCATCTTGACCTCAAACTTGTTGCGCAACAGAGCGGCGACAAGTGCGCTGGCAATCTTCTTGCACTGGTCGCCTTCGGTGGTGTTGCCATAGGCGTACTTGTTGTTGAACTGGTCAGACGGGGAAACGAAAATGCGTGGAGTAGCCATTACTCTGCACCTCCCATTTTGTCAACCAGCTGCTGCATAACCAGGGTATTATTCTGGATTGCTTCGGTCAGCTGCTTGACCTCGTCTTTGTGACTTTCCGTCATCGTCTTGATGTACCAGAAACAAATCAGGCACACGACAATGGGGAAGCCCACACTGGTGATCAGAGTGGTAATTGCATTGGTGTCCATTGTGCTCCTCCTTTACAGATTAGTGGGAAAAGATACCCTATGATGATTATATCATAAGGGTTGACATTTGTCAAGGGCTATGGTATAATCTAATAGAAGGACTTTGAAAGTTGGTGAAAAGCGTGGGAAAGTATTACGATGGTGCAAAGCTGCTGTCTCTTATGGATATCAACGGGAACCGCCCGGAGATTTATATGTGTACCACGAATAGAACCGGTGGTAAAACAACTTTCTTTGGCCGGTTGTGCGCTAACGGGTGGAAGAAAAAGCACGAAAAATTCTGTCTGGTTTACCGCTATAATTATGAGCTGGATGACTGTGCTGACAAGTTCTTTAAGGACATTGGCGGGTTGTTCTTCGGCGGAGTGACTTTCACCAGCAAGCGCCGCGCAAGTGGTATCTTTCATGAGCTGTTCTGGGACGAAGAATGCTGCGGCTATGCTGTGTCGCTGAACAGCGCTGACCAGTTGAAGAAGTATAGCCACCTGTTCAGTGACGTGAAGCGGATGTTCTTTGACGAGTTTCAGAGCGAGACGAACCATTATTGCAATGACGAGATTAGAAAGTTCCTTTCTATTCACACGTCAATTGCCCGTGGTAACGGTGAACAAATTCGCTATGTGCCTGTGTATATGTGCGCCAACCCTGTGTCTATCATTAACCCCTATTATGTAGAAATGGGCATCAGCGAAAGGCTGAACGACGACACCAGGTTCTTGAGAGGTGACGGTTTTGTTTTGGAACAAGGATACGTTGAGTCCGCAAGCGAAGCCCAGAAACAGAGCGGTTTTAACCGCGCGTTTGCGCGTAACAGCTATGTTGCGTACAGCGCACAATGCGTGTACCTGAATGACAGCAAGGCATTCATTGACCAGCCGACTGGCAGGGGGCGTTACCTTGCGACACTTCGGTACAATGGCACGGAGTATGCCTTGCGTGAGTTTCCTGAACTCGGGATTATCTACTGTGACAATCGCCCTGACAGCACGTTCAAGGGTAAAATCACAGTCACGACGGAGGACCACGGGCTGAACTATGTCATGCTGAAAAGAAACGATTTATTTTTGACAAATATGCGATGGTATTTTGAGCGTGGGTGCTTCCGGTTTAAAGACCTGCGTTGCAAGGAAGCTGTGCTCAAGGCGCTGTCATATTAAGGTATCTGCCCGTGTGTCCATCACTGAACTCCCCGGATAACCACGGCTGGAACATGTCGCCGGGACTGTTTATCGGATAGGTTGCCGCTTTGATGGTGCAAGGGTTACAGATATGAAAACACCCCTCTGGTTGTCCAGAGGGGTGTTTAGTTTAATTCCACCTTTGTCTACTGGCGGGATAGCGATACTTGCGGGTTTCGGCAACCGGGTCGGAGCTAACTACTTCGCCGTCCTCGCAAAGCAAAACATTGCAATCTTTTTCATCAAGACAAAGCTGCCACAACGTGTTTTGTAGGGAAGGGGAAAGAGTGGGCACAGCATCACTATCCTTGGTGATAATGCGCTGCCATATGGATGGCTTTCCTGTTGTGTGATTTATCACTACAATCTGACTGTTGCCGAACTCTTTCAAGCGGTTCACAATTACCGTGTATTTCTTGTACTGCTCTATGGTGTTACCTCATTTCATAAACGCTGTCAACCAGTAGCACACCGCCCGGAATGCGTTTCGGAAGTAGTTTGCCAGGAATTGCCAGGCCAACTGTGAAGTCTTTGACCGTTAAAGAACGGTGCTGCGTGTGCTCTTTGTCGGTGTACAGGAACGCTTGCTCCATTTCTGTGTGTGCCTGTGCTTCCTCGTCAGTGAAGCCGTTTACTGTCATAAGAAACAGGTCTTTGCACTGCTTCGGCATACCCGCACACTTGACGTTGTAGTATGGTGCTTCTACTGGTTCCAATTCTTCGGCTATGACGTGCTCAATATATGTCTTTTGACGGACAAACCAGCCCTCGTCCCAGGTGCTTTCAAGGTCCCAACAACAGAAGTTCTTATTGTGTACCTTGATACCCTTTAACTGGTCAGGTGCAAGGTCGCAGTGAATGGAATCTGTGTCGGCGTAGATAAAGCCCGGTTTGTCTGGTCCGTAGTAGTTTGCTTGCGCGGCGCGAATGGTGAAGTTCCTGGCGTAGCTGGTTATGGCACTGCCGACGGGAATATAGCCTGGGGTCTTATCGTTGGCGCGGATGGTGCGGAATCCGATGGTCTTGTCCTCTTTTGTAAATGCTATCTTGAAGTCGCTGTTAGGGGATGAAGCCATCTTGCCGTACAGGTTGTTAAGGAACAGCTTGGCAAGCTGGCGCTTTGCACCCTTGGACTCCATCTTGATTTTCTTATATTTCTCGATGTACTGGTCAAAGATTCCGACAGCTGAATCGAACCAGCACCCGTCCAGAATGCGGAAGTCAACAAGCTCATAGTGTTCCTTAAACAGTGCAAAGTCTGTCATTGTCATGGTAAGCTCTACAGTTGCAGGTTTTAGATTGCCGTCAAGGTCGTAATACACGGGGTAATATTTACCGTCCTCCTTGTTATAGTGGTCACTGGTTTCAAGCATCTCATTTGCTCTGTAACTCATGCTGTTCTTGAGCTGGATGAACGGAAGTTTGCCGGGACGAATGTAAAACCGTGTCTTGAACCGGACAAAGTAGTATGCTGTTGCGCGTTTCGCTTCGTCTGGTATGAAGTCGCCTGACCAGAAATGCGGTTCTCCGATTGGGTACTTATTAAGGGACTCACTGCTCATCATAGAGGGGTACAGGGAGTTAACGTCTGCTGTTGTGCCGTTGTGGAACAGTTTTTGTTCCTTGCCGCGGGCCAAATAGCACCAGCCACCACGGTACGAGCGATTGACATATTGGCCAGCGTTTTCAGCATCGAATGATTTGTCCAGCGGCATTTGATAAAGGTCCGGGAACATGGTGGCGTAGGCTTTTTTGCCGATTGACTTCTTGTATTCGGCCAGACAACAGCTTCCGATGGTTAGCTTCTTGTGTCCCTCGGTGAACATGATTTCAAGCGCTTCCTTGACAACAAGAACGTCATTCTTGATGTAATCTTGTTCCTCGGGTGTTATGGGGCAACCTGCGTACCGTAAGCCGGTGTATTCCATGTCCAGCTTCTTGTGCTTGGTTTCAAAGCTCTTTCCTATCGCCTTGACACTGAACGGGAGGAGCTTCAAGCTGTCCCTGAACTCGATAATCTGACCGTTGACTTTCACGGTAATATCATACCACTGGCCCATGCCGGAAATGCTGTAGCTCACGCTGTTGTTTGGCATTTCCTTGTTCTTCATCCGTACAAAGTCGTTTTCGCCGAACTGCTCAAACGCTTGCTTGTAGCCCAGATTTACCAGGAAGTAGGATAGCCAAAACGAACCGTCAAATTTGAGGTTGTGAAAGTAACAAATGACGTTCTCACGCAGTCCCTTGAGATAGTCCCACATTTCTCCGATGGAATGGAACAATGAAACGTCCTCTGTGAACAGCTCTACGCAAGCCGCCGCCCACACTTCTGTGTGGTCTTGGCCCTTGTACACTGTTGTTTCAAAGTCTCCGACAAACACGCGATTCTTGCGTGTTGCCATTTACTCACCTTCGTCATACCAGTCAGGGCTATAGCCAACAGTGGCGTCCATGAGGACGTCCATGTCGGCACCTTCCTCTGCCGTCAGAGCGGACCCCTTGAGAATTTCAGCCAGGGTGTTAAACGCTACGCGAATACGCTCCTGGTTGGAGTCGTAACAAATGATATCCACGGCCCGGGCAAAATCCTCGGCCTGGGTTCCGATAGCTTTCATAGCACCGCCAAACCCATAGGTACGAATAGAGGACTGAATCATGCGTTGCATGCGCTCCACTTCCTCATAACGCCTCTGGGTGAACCATTCGTTCCAATAGGGGGACCCGGACCAGCTGTCAATTTCCTGCTGGGCAGCGTTGTAGACTGCTGTGCCTTGGTTGATTTTGTAACCGGTGTCGGCAATCCTGTCAATGACCTCACCCAGCCGGTCTGCAACGTCCGTCGCTTCGGCAGGAGGGGAACCAGCCTTTGTGTGATACCTGGGGTCCTTTTCGCGCTTGTGAAGTGCGCCCTTTTGTGCTGCCAAGGAGCGCTCAATCATTCGGCCTTCTGTGCCGGTGAACGTGGAACCATCGTAGCTGAAAGTGGCTTGCTGGTAAAGGGTTTCAGGCTTGATTGCTGTGATTCTGGAAATGTCACGCTTGGTTACTCTTGCAGGGCGTTCTGGAACAGCATTTGCTGGGAAACTGTAGCCGCGCTTCTCGGCGGATTTGATAAACCGCTTGATTCGCTGCTGCTGCTTGGCAAATGCCGCCTGGTTCGGTGTCATTCGCTGGCGCTTGGTTGTGTTTTTCTTTTTCGCCTTGGTGGACCTTTTCTTTGCCATGGCTCTTTCCTCCCATATGAAAAATAGCGCCCACCAGGGTGTGTCTGGTGGGCGCTTGTGCTACATTACACCACGGAACAAGTCAGAAACTCCTTGCCCTTATAATTTTTACTGGGCTGACGGGAGACTTCCAGGTTCCATTCCTCGTCACAACCGTCCATGTCAGCCATAATGTCCTCCAGGGAGGTCATGAAGCTGGGGGAGCTGGTGCGGTACTTGGTCCCGGCCTTGTCAACCAGAACGCACACGGTATAGTCCACGCTTTCGGACCGCTCATTGTGAACGTCCAAGACTGCGTAGAACGCCACGTCCAGTGTAACGGGGCCGTTCGCAGTCAGTTCATCCATGCTGACTGCGTTTGACATGTCCTTGATTTGTACACGCTCCTTGTGCGTCAGTTCCTTGCTGCACATGGTGATTTTGACACTGTAACCTTCCATAATTTTTACTCCTTTTCGTTGTCAGTATTTTGGTTGTGGGTGCATATCACTGTAATCGGTGACTTGCAGATTTCCTGCAAGTCACACGACAAACAGGCGGGATTGGTGGGGTTCACTGGGGGTCGCGGGGCTGCTTGGGAATCTCTGCCTCCGGCTTGCGGCGAACAATGTCGGTGGCATGTGCGATGAAGAAGTCCTCGGGCATGCCCAGGAGCTTTTCCTCCACCCAGGACTTGGAAATGGACACGGCCTTGAGGGTGTCAGTGTCCACGGCGGCCTTTGCGGCCTTGAGCAGAGTTTCATCGTTCTTGTAGGTGCGGGAGAGGGTGACTTCCTTGGTGCAGGGTTCTCCCCGCTCAATGTCCAGACACAGAACACATGCCTGGGTCACCTTGATAGTACGGGTTACCATGGGTTTTCTCGCCATTTGTTGTACCTCCTTGTGTTACAATGTTTTGTTGATAATGTCGGGCCATGCTGGTACTGCCCCAGCTGGTGCGGACTTCCGTGGCCCGTGAACCCGGCGAGAGCCGGGAACACACATAGGAGAGAAAGAGAGTATCGCCATCGGCTATGCCTTATTATACCACGCGCACCCGAAAATTGTCAAGCGTTAAATTTTTAACAATGTGCGCGTTCCGGTCAATCGGCCTGCCGTTTGCCCCGGCGGTCTACGCCGGATTCGGCTTTGTTGGAGACGAAACGGTAAAAACGCACCATGTCGCCACATGCGTTTTTGTGTTCGCAAGACGAGCAGTCTGGCGCTTCACTACAGGAGCTATAAATCATCCCTGTATTAAGCACTGCCGCAAGCCATTTGTAGTCCGCCGATGTGTAGCTGTTACTGCTAAATAGTGTAATCATATTTTGTTTCTCCTTTTGTCAAAATTTTGGTGTTACCCGACACGGCCCCATTGCTGGGGCCATTGATTAGCGGTGCTTGCTGATAAGCCATTCAACCAAGCACCCGATTGTCATTGCAATCAGCGGTGACAGCGGCAGAATGACATGAACCAAAATCATTTCAAAAGCCATGCAATCACCTCGCCCATAATCTTTGCCTTTTCCAGCAGGTCACGGCGGCGCGCCTGTTCATAGTCCGGTGTATCTACGTCAATTTCTGCGTTGAGTCTTTCGATATCGAAAATCACGTCCAAGAGTTCGCCGGTGAATTCTGCAAGCGCACGCGCACGCGCAACTTTCTGTATGTTGTTCATGTTTGATTCTCCTTATTGTTTGATTTTGGTGTTACCCGACACGGCCCATGTGGGCCGGTGACATTAGTCGTTCCACACTATGGCTGTTTCTTTGTACTCAACAATCTTAACGGGCGAGACGTTATCACGGCCTGTAAATTTAAGTAATTTACGCATAGTGTCAAACGCGCGTTTTTCATCAGGCTCTGGCGCAATGAAAAAACATCTGTACTCCTTTACCTCTTTCGTAACGCTGTTCAAACAAAGAAATTTGTACTCCTGATACGTCAAAGCGCGTGCCATAGTTTATTCTCCTTTTGTCGTGAATTTGTTGTTACCCGACACGGCCCCATTGGTGGGGCCTGGTGGTCAGCGTGTGATAACGTGGGCATGCGTCATAAAATCGTCCTCTGTCATGCCGTACACCTGTTCAGACTGCCTATTGCTGACGATGGAAACAAGTTTCACCGTTTCCGTATCATAGCGGGCCTTGAGCTGGCCAATGGTCAAGGGCGTGGGGCTTGCGGTGCAAAATGTGCCGATGTGCGCGTGAGCGGTTTCAATGTCCAGGCACATTACCTCGGTTTCCTGAAAAGTGATGGTTCGTGTAACCATTCTCTGTCTTGCCATAATTTGTTCTCCTTTTGTTATAGAATTTTGGTGTTACCCAACACGGGCCAGGCGGCCCAGTGTTGTTACGGAACGGGTATGATTTTGTCGTAGATGATTATGACATGCGTTTCTGCTGTCTTTCCGCTGCTCGTGGGTATGCGGGTGCTGCGTATTGCTGTGTTCTTCCATTTAATTACAGCTTTGCGCTGCAAGGCCGTTAGGTGGTGCGGAAGAAAATACGCGCGTCCATGTAACCCGTCAAAGTTTGTCGTTGGGAGAGACTTGAACCAAACAATTCCAGCGTCCAGCAAGTCGCCTTGCGTCATTTTTACTCGCGGCATTCCTGCACCTCCTGCCGGGCGGCCCGGATAGCACCATACATCCGGCGGAAAGCCTGATGCAATGCCCTGGCCTGCACATCAAGCCATTCTTCCCGGCTGTTCGGTCTGCGCTCCCCGTTACGGGTGCGCATGAGTTCTGAGGGGGTGCAGAGGGCGGCGGCGATGTCCCCATCATACACAAGGGCAGATCCGCCGCAACTGTACTCGCTCCAGTTGCGCGCCCCATTCAAGGCCGCAAGCTGGCAGGCGGTGCAGTTTTCCAGGGCTTCGCCGGAGATATAGCCGCCCTTGTGGTAGTCCGTGATCTGGCGAAGCATGTCCACGGCGTAGCCATTCACGCCCCGGCCCCATGCGCTGCGGTCTTTGCGCTGTTCAAGTGTCTGCATTGCCTTTGCAAGTACTGTTGTATAATCCATTGTATTACCTCCCGGCCTTACTGGCCCATCGCTTGACGGTTGGGCGGCCACCCGGCCAGCCCTCTTTGTTTCCCTCTTCCATGGTCTTATTGTACCACGGTTTCCCCCAAAATGCAATACCGGAATATTCACCAAAGATGGAACGTGGTTTTTTGTACATTTTGTACATAGTGGTGTACCGGTCGTTGAGGATAATGGTGTACCGATTTTAGGAAACCT
>UMCN01017405.1_pt1 | contig 16306 bp, 22 predicted proteins | sample 1964241 | NCBI WGS metagenome assembly UMCN01 (sample SAMEA4835969, study PRJEB28245) | human gut metagenome | biome: gut microbiome; material: fecal sample | place: Denmark | collected 2008
TGGTCAGCCATCCCTTCGCATTGGCAGGGAAGTTGTCGTACAGGTACACTGATCCCTTCGTGCCGTCGTCGTACAGCATGTCGATTCTGTCCTTGCGAACAGCCTTCACCATGCCGGGCTTCTACGCCCACTGTGTACCGAGGAGTCTGCCTAGTCTCGTAGGCATGTCCTAGCCGGACTGCTAGTCGAGTGCACGAACAAGAGGAGCCTAACGCTACTGGAGAGGGACAGCCTGTGTTCCGTACTTGCTGTTATGTGTGATGATGCCGTTCGCAACTGCGTACACGTTGTCGTCGCAGTCGATGTCGATCATCATTCCCGGTGTCGGCATTTCTTCTATGCTGACAATGGGCTATAAGATGACATCGTGCTTGCCTCTCTGTATGGGAAGCAGATGCAGGGCTCTATGTATCTTGTGGTCCGGAAGGACGGCGTCTCTGAAGTTGGTATCGGTGTCGATCTTCGTAAGCATGAACGCAACACCGTCGCGAACGGTGGGATTGGGAAGTCTCAGCAGCCAGTTGTCACCAGTTATATCCTCTGCGACTGTATCCAGTGTCTTGAAGAAGGAATCGAGGAAGATGCTCGTATAGCCTCTGTCGAGCGAGAGCATGCTCTTGGGAATGCGCTTGTGCTGCTAATCGCGACCGATGTTCTATGCAATCCAGTCCCTGAAGACGCAGTCCTTGATGTTGCACCATGTCTGCTATTTGTGCGTGTATATCGTGTAGTTCACAACACCGAGCTGTGCAAGAGCATCTGTGATGTCCTGTCTCTGATCTGTTTCAGGATTCCTGTCGCGAACGAAAGAGAACCTGACAGTTGTTCCCACTACCTACAAAGAGGCGCACAATCTGCCCATGAGTACAGCTATCTGTCTTGTGACAGGCTTGCCCGCAACTGTTGCACTCCTTACAGGTACAGTCTGGAACACTGTTCTTGGAACAAGCATGCCCTGTTTGAGCTACGAAGCGGGAACAAGGTTGAACTTGTCGTCTTTGTATATGTACCACTTGTGGCACGGAGATGTGATGAGTGTTCTGCCGGACTGGAGTATGATCTTGCGGAACTTGCTCTTTTTCTCAGGCACTCTGGGGACAACATTGCGCACCTTGTACATAGCTTCGCTGCCGTTGCTGTCGCAGCCTGCAAGATATACGGTGCCGACATGTCCCACTCTCTTTGCGGGGATGATGTCTGTGTATCCGTCTTTGTCTACAACAAGTACAGGTGTGTCCGGATGCAGGCAGCCCATCAACAGACGCATCGACTTGATGCCTGAATACATGGGCACGTAGTTGGCTGCCATTGAGTACGCATCATCCGAGTGCGGCAGTATGTAGTCGATATCGGACTTCTTGACAATGCGTACGCCTCTGGGACCGCCCATTGCGTACACGTATTCGTCGTCCGTGTTCATGTACTAGTTGGTTGTGACTACCGAGGCTGCAGCTTTCTGCGAGTCGACAGGCTCTATCTTGCCTGTACGAACATTGAGCATGTTCTGGTACAGCTTGCCGTCTGTGCCCTTCATGACGTTCTTTGTCATGTAGCCTGTAATGCCGGGACTGTTGCCGCACCAGAAACCTTTTGCAGCTCCTGGAAGCTTCACGTATACGAGACCTCCCGGGACAGTGGGACAGTAGACCTTGCCCTTGTATTCCTATACATAGTAGCCTGATCTCTATCCAAGCCCTTGCAGTGTGGACTAGAATGTTCTGTGCCATGTAACCGTATACAGGAAATCTTCCTAGGGGTTTACCTGACGTTTTGTGTGCTCGTATTTCTGCAGCTCTTTTATGATGTTGACGGACTGTCCGAGCTCGAACATGAGCCTTGCAAAGTCATTTGCCAGCCTGCTTGAAATGGTGCACAGGTCTCTGGCTCCTTTGCCGTCACCTTTAAGTATTGCGTCGACGAATGCCCATCTCGCTGCAGTGGGAGCATGGAAGATCCACTCGGGGATGAACTTGTCTTCGCTGTGTCCGAACTGCTTGACATACATGTACAGCTGCTTCCGCAGGATTGTGATGTTTGCCGATCCGTCTCTGCTGTCTATGGTGTAAGGGAACGGAAGTCTGTCCATGAGCTGCAGCACCTGTGCGTAGTGCTCAGGATTCTTTACAGGAGACTGTGTAATGCGGACTCTGTAACTCTGTCCTCGCTTGGTTGTACGTAAGTCGTGGCTGCCCTAACTGAGATACCAGCCCATGAACTATGCGAAGTCGACGATGTCCACTTTCTATATGTTCTTGCAGTTGGCTGCCGGGGACTATACCTGCGGCAAGTAGAACCACTTCTGCTTCTAGTCGACTTTGGACGCCTTGTCGACAGCGCACAGAACCTTCACTGTATTGCCGAAGACCTGATCGATGTACTGTATGCTGTAGTCTTTATCCTGTGCTACATACATCCTGTGACTGGGAGTGACGGAGAACTTGATGTAGCGACCGTCGTAACAGTACATAGGTCCGTCATGGTCGTAGCTGTTGAGCGCTATCGGTTTGTTCCAGGCAGGTCTGCCGTCTATGAGTGTGGCAAACTCATCGTCCATGGACATCTGTGTTACAGGCTTCCAGCCCTTCTTGGTCAGAATGAGTGTATCGGATCTGTAACAACGCTATGAAGTACGGGCCGAACCGATGTACCCATAGTAAGAAGGCTGCACGAGACGCATCTCAATAGGCGCAACCTAGTCGCTGGATATACCGCCCTCACCGACACGTGTGACCTTCATGGAATTGTCGATGCCGTCGAGAGGTGTACTGTTGTCGACAAACTGCGAGAGATTGCTCTGATGGAACACTGCACTGACGTGCGGCTACAGGCTGCCCGAGTTGATGAAGTCGACGTTGCCTCTGTTGGTAGCTTTCCACAGCATGGACCTGGCTACGCTGCCTCCGTCCTTCTGTATTCTCTATGCAAAGTATTCTACAGGTCCGAATATTTTCTGATACCTGAGCGAATCCTTCGCGTCGCCTTCCTGCTAGCCTCTGGAGATTCCGAGGAGCTTTTTACTGGAAGCGAGCATGAGCTAAGGAGTGACTCTGTCTGTATCCACACCGACAGTGCTCATGTTTACGTCGTTGGAAAAGCGAAGCTACCTGACCCAATCTTGCGCGTTCTTAGGAGCTTTGCCGGAGGTATTAAATGGAGCCATGAAGGTTTCCTTTCTGTAGCTGAAGTATATCAAAAAGCTTAGCGCGTAAGAGCAGAGCACAAAAAAGCCCCCTTACCTGTTACAGTAAGAGGGCTTTGCGGGCCTGAGATTACCTCAGACTCCAATAACCACACCTTGCGGGATCTGGTTGACTGTCTTCACGACAACGTCCACACTGGTTCCGGCTGGAAGCTAGCCCACAGTTACGGGGGCCAGCGTAGAGCTCTTGACCAGCGGGATGATCGCTCCGCAGTTTGTAACCAACGTGGCTTCACTGGAGTCGGAGGCTCCGGCTGACACTATATCGCAGGTTATTTGCGGACATCTCTGCAAATTGCAGAGGCACGCATAGATCCTGTAATATTGGACTCCTGTAGCCGTTGTAGTGGCATACACTTGCCAGCGTCCGCAGTTCTTTACCAATGCGCAGCATGCCATTGTGAACCTCCATCTTGGTTGCGAGGGAGGCGGAAACCTCCCTCATCGGTTATCACTGATTAGAGCAGCCGCAGCAGTTGTTCGTCGGACATGCATTGACAGACCTGACTGCGCAGCCAGCTATGATAGAGCTGACCTTATCATTCAGGCTCGTGAGATGTGCGTTGGTGGCAGCAGCATTGAGACCGACAACGTTCTGCGTGCGCAGAGCCGCGATCTAGGCAGCCTGATCCGCAATCTTCTGCTGATTGAGCGCATCGAAACGCGCCTGGATAGCAGCTGTCTGGTTGTTCATCTGATTGCTCAGCGCAACCATGGAGTTGGCGATGTCTCTGTTGTTAGCAGCGACCTGCTGGCCGATGTAGTTCAGACCTGCGAGAGTCTGGCCGGACTCAACACCCTGCTCGAAGCATGTCGAACAGTGCCCGTTCTAAGCGGCTACAGCATACCCTGCCGGGAAGCCGTAACATCCGCACCCTCCAAATCCTCCGGGACCGCTGGAACGACCTGCCCAGTATCCAAGAGCGCCGCCGATTATGGCAGACAGACCCACACCCCATCCGGTGTGACCGCAATTCGTATCATTGTAACTCATTTCTTACCTCATTTTCAGGTGCTGTTATTTTACAGGTGGAACAGGTGCACCTTTTGGCTGTTCCGCCGTTCTCCACGGAGGCTATTTCGCACTTCCTGTAACCTGCACGCTCGGGATCCCTTTTGGAGCTGTCTAGGTTTTCTTTTCAGCTTGAAATAGTCCGGTTTTCCTGCCCATCTACATGAATCTGGGCATGATTTTGTCATGGAGCTGCTATATTTCCTATATTGTGCAGTTCCATCCTCGCCGCTAAGCGAAGGAGTTTGCAACGTCTATAATGGGATAACCGGCGCAATCGGCTGCGGCTATCTACGCCTAGTAATCCTGGAAGCCCATGCGCAGTCCGCTCTGGTAAATGTGCATAAATCTCTGCTGTTTCTGCAGCTACTTATCCACTAAACCCGGACCATTCTTTATGCCGTCCATGAACTGACTGACACATTTGCTTATGTGATCGACAGGCTGTCCGAACACCGATTCCAACTTGCCTTTTATCTCAGGTGAGCCTGAAAGAATAGGCACCAGCAATCCCATTATATCCATATTCGTTTTACTCCATGTATTCGTCGACGAGATGTTTCATAAATCTTGATACCTAGAACTAGATGGACTCATACAGAGCATCCGCTATCCGTTCAGGGCATCCGTGACACAGAACATGCGCTAACGCGCTTTTCACATCATCTTCGGTAGTTGGTAATGCCTACAGCTATACGATGCGCTTGATGTTATGTCCCGCCTTCTACATGTACTTTTGCGACTTCCAGTCGAACGTTTCGAGCACCTACTCGAGCTCCACATCCTACTAGACCTTCATTTGCTTTGAGGCATGCGCCGGAAGCATTTTGTACACCCGCTATACCTAAGCAGGCGAGACTTCGTGCATGACTCCATCCAAGGATTTGATTTGCATTTTCAACACCTTTCAGTTCGTTTGTTTTTGCAGACCTCGTGTCTGTTTGTGCATATAATACAAATGGGCCACCTCCCTTGCCAGTTTTGAAGGGAAGCGGCCCATTGAATGTGCTGTATGTAAGCTTACTTTACATTGCCCAGTGTCTGGGGAGGTGATCCTTCAGGTGCATCTACTGTAAGCTTGTTGTCCGGTTTTGCCTGTGCAATGTCGGGTTCGGGAGGTTTGAGCATGTCATTGATGCTGCGCTGCATTCTTCTGTGCGCCTGCATGTAGGTCATAGGAGTGTTCTACTTGTTCTGCTCCTACAGAGACTTGAGCTAAGCCACTTTAGCATACGCTTGCTTGTACGTCATTGTGTCCTCTGCTTATGCCTCTGCTTTGCGCATGTTAAGATAGGCTTTTGCTGCCTGCCTCACATTTGCGTCTTTGTCTTTGAGCGCCTTGGTTGCACCTTTAATGTCACGCTCTTTTGCGGCTGCTGATTCCTGAGCCATATCATTGCCGTACCTCTTGTACAAGTTGTAAGAAGCCATTCCAGGCACGAACAGATTACCAAGAGTGTGCCACGGAGAGATACCAGCTTTAAGCTGCTGCTTGTTTGATCTCGTAGGCGTCGCCAGAGCTGCTGCCGCTGCCACAAGCTGTGCTGCGCCGAAAGCTCCGATAGCGCCAAGTTTAATGTCCTAATGCAAACCGGATCTGGCGATTACTGACGGCAGTGCTGCCTGTATGGCGTTACCTGCAACCTACGAAGCAACACCGGCGTCCTTACATATTTGAGCATACTTCTTCATATTGCGTCTACTTTCTTCTTTACATTCAACAGGGTCTATGTTGACTATGGCGTTGCTCTGTACCCTGTAGACCACAACCCATGCGCCTAATTCGGCATAACTATATTATGCATTCCTGTAATCTATCTGAGCAATATAGGATTATTTTTTGACAGGAATCCGTTACTGCTGTCCTTAAGTTTGTAGTCCTAAGGTATGTAGTTCTATGCTGTAACAGCTGCTTTGGGCTTTCTTACCCTGAACATCTACAGCAGACGCTTTACAGGATTTAACACTACAGGATCAAGTGTTATCAACCTGTCTACAGGTCTTTTGACTTTGTCGGCTACAGCTATTGCTGTCCCGCCTCCAGCGGAATGCCCTATAAGTGTTACCTTATCCTTAGCCCTGAGACTGTTTATGAAATTAACAGCTTTGTCCTGCTATCCCCAGTCAAGCACAGCCATATTTGCACCTGGTATCAGCTTCTTGGCATATCTTGGAGCAGTGTTCATTCCACCTATATACACTATATAGTGTTTACCTGGTGCCTTGTCGTCTGTATCGACTGCAGGAAGCTGATTCTAGCCTCCAAGAGGGAGCCCTCCTGTAAGCTACATGAAATTCTGAAGACCTGTGTAAAGTGCAGTGCCGCCCAGAGCTCCCGACAAGCCTGATACAACAGCATTGAGTGTGCGTTTCCTTTTGTCGTGCTTGCGCAGCTTGCTTATCAGCAAAGACAAACCTGCAGCTCCGCCTCCTGTCACACCGGCATATGTAAGAGCACGCTTCCAGTCCCAGTGCTATGGAAGTCTGGTTACTATACCTTTAGCTATATCAGATGCAATACTCATGAGTTGTAGTTATAGATTCTGTTGGAAGCTATGCGTGCCTTCTACCCGGTACCATACTACTTATTGGTCTGGTACAGCTAATCTCCCCACGCCTGTTTCATCTGCTAATCCGTAACACCAAGATCTTTCAGCACAGTATATGCAGGCGCATTTGCCGTACCTCTGCTGATCTGAAAGATACCTTTGCTGGGAACAAATGTCATACTGAATCCAGCGCCAGTGCCTTTCTTCACATTGAACTGGGCTGAAATGTCGTCATCATTGTTCTTGCGTGTGTACACGCCAGGCTACAGACGCATGATGTTATTGAATGTGTACTCATGACCTGAGTTGATGAACGTGCCGCGATCTGTCATATACGGCACTTTCAGGAGTGTCTGCGGCTTCGTTCTTGAGACCACCTGATTAGTTGCAGCGTCTCTGAGCACGTAGCTGCCGCGAAGTCTTCTGCCTACAGACGTTCCCTACAGAACAGCTTTCTTCTGGTCGGCATAGGAAAACTCCTAGGGATCTGCGTAGTCGAGGTTCTACACCTACAGTACATATTTATCATTGTACAGAGGGAATCTCTTCTGAACAGCATTTTTGACACGTTCAAAGATCAACTTGCGCTGAGTCTTATAGTCATCAGCTCTGTACATGACAGTTGGTGTAGGATCCAGCACATCGGAGATGAACTGCATCTTCTGTCGCTGGATATTGTTGACTGTTCCCTGCAGCTACGGCATATCGGCTCCTTATTACATCAACACGTCTCTGTAGGAAGTGCTGTTAACAGGAGTCATTTCCTGAGGGCGCTTCTTATTGTTGATGTTGGCATTGAAAAGCTCTATAAGCCTGGGATCGAGCGGCTTTGTCTCAACGTTCTCCTAGGCTATTCTTGCCTTATTATATGCCTATATGCCCTTTTTGTAAGCCTTGAACTTGGCTGTCTGCGGATCGTTTTTCCTGGCATAATTGAAACCGCCTACAAATGAAGCGGCAGCAAGCAGAGCAACCGCGCCTCCAAGTGCACTTACCAGAGGTCCTGACACTCCCTGCTTTTCAGAAGCTGTCTTAGTCACAGGAGCTTCCTGCTCAAGCAGGTCCTGAACTCCGCGTCCCTTGAGGATTCTGCGCTTGGAGATTCTGGCACGCTCCGCCTATTCGTTGTCAATATCCCGATCAAGTTTCTTAGACAGCTTGGTGTCGTAATACTTATCCGCATTCTTGAAGGACGCCACGAGCGCGAGCAAGGATGCGGCAGGAGGTACGATACCAAGAGCAAACGAATACGGGTCGGTATACTTTACAGCATTTCCGACTAGGGCTTTCTTTTTGATACCGCTGCTGTCAGATTCCTACAACTGCTTCGCTTTGCGCTGTTCCGCCTGCGTATATCCAGCCATGGCACCTGTAGGTCTTTTGTACAGCTTCTACAGCTTTCCACCTGCAGTAGCTGCAGAATTGGCGTTGTCTATGGCATCCAGCTTCATGGAGTGCATAAGGTGCCTTGCTCCCCATGCTCCAAGCCCAAGCGCACCGGCTCCGGCGAGCACCTTTGCGGCAATATGTGCGGACTTGGCAGGCGCACCTGTTGTTTCCCACTCGCTTCCCTTGGCTCCACGGAACATGTTTATGAACCATGACGGCACATAATCTCTGCCTGAAAACAAAAATGAAAGCGGATTTATCGTATTGACTACGGATTTGACAGACGGCGCAGTCGTTATGGTATTCGGCAAAATCGGATCACTCATTGTTCTGTTCCTATTTGAGGTATTCAAGTCTCGGATTCAGCTAATAGCTAAGAGATGCGTATGTAACAAGCACAAGAAATTTATTGATTTGAGGGCAGAACTGTCTGTCCTAGCTGTAGACACGAATGAGACCCTAAGCCTACTTCTGTCTGATATCTCTGTACTGCTAAACAGATTTCTTGTCGTCGTACTAAGGTGACAGATAGCCTGTCCAGACGACAACGCCCTGCTTAAGCTGAAGAGCTCTCTACAGCTACTACGCATTACTGACTTTCAGATCCTGTGCAGTCTGCTCAACAGGAATTCCATTGTATGTATTCCTGTTTCTGTAGTCCCACATGGCCTGCGAAGTGTCGACTGTCAGCGCCGGTTCCTATTCCTGGTCCAGCTGCATCAGAAGTGCTTCCTATGGTCCGATACTGTTCATCAGGCAAACCTCATCGGCTTGACTTTCTTACTGTAGGCTGCATTGGTATCTTCACGCTGCTAGAGAAGACGCTGCGTCTCGTTGTCTCTTTTGAGTCTGGCAAGCCTGTGCTACTTCTACAGGTTCTACACGTCCTGAACGCCAGGTGTCGTGAGTTTGCCTGCGGCATATCCGGCAGCAGCGCCGCCAATAGCAGGAGTCAGCATAGTCACAGCCGCGATCAGATACGCTCCGTTTGCCAGAGCCTATCCAAGTCCTGCTGCTTCTTTATGCAACTGTCTATAAACATCAGAGTATTTCATTGTATCCCTTTGTTACGTATACATTAGTTCAGTATCGAGTACAGAGCCTGTGCAAATCCGGCAGTATTGGCAACCTGACCTCTTACAGGCTAAGGCAGCCCCATCACGGAACCGACCACATCTGTAAACATACCTGCCAGAGAACCCTGAACAAGACTCTTGACAGCTTTATCTGTAACACCCTCAAATCTGAGCTTGGTATCGAACTTGTTGACAGCGCTGTCATAAATGCTGCCAAGCGTCGTCTAGTTACCGTATGCTTTGGCTGCTGTAACAATAGATGTACCAAGATTGCGCTAATACGGCGAGTCCTTCAGGAATGGATTGTGCTGGATCATGCTGACAACAGTATTCGGGTTCAGCGTCTGCGAGAAGTCTATCTGCGGTTGGTATCCATTAGCCTACCATAAAGAAGCAATCTTCTTGAGTGCGGCTTTCTTTTTTACAGCCCACGAGTTGAGCCCGTAGTAAGGCTGTCCGGGAGTGACGTTCATGGCGAGAGCAATCGCAGCCGGAGCAAGCCCGAGCGTAATCGGGATACCGTGCTTGCCGACCCATGAGTTCTCCATCTAGTCCAGGCCCTATTCCATCTACGCAGGGCGGGTTCCAAGAGCCGCGTTAATTCTGGGATCTCTTCCCAAATGTTTCAACAGCTTGTTAACAGGGCGCTTAAGCATATAGGCAGCAGGCAATCCAATACCTGCGAGCAGTAAAGACTGCCCTAATGGACTCTTCACCTTGCTCTGGTAGCTCTATACAAGCTTGGATATTGGATTTGATTTCGGCATCTAGTTCACGCGTAACGTCCTTCCTGTTGTCTGCGCATATTCATCTGCACAGCCTAGTCAAGCATCTGCTGGAACCTGGCATCCTTGTAGTTAACCTGAGGTGTCTATGCTCGTCCGCTAAATAGGCTGTAAAGTAAAGGAAGCCCTATGAGAAGACCTGCACCAAGACCGACAGTTCCCCACAGACCCGACTTGGATCCGAACAAGTTCTGGAACTACTTGGAGTAACCCTTGGACATTCCCCACAGCTTAATAGCCTGCGGCAGGTTATTGACAGGATCTTTCCATATCTGCTGCTTCACTTTGGGATATATCTGGTCGTACAGCTGCTTGCCAAGTTCAGCAGTGTCCTATCCTGCGTGCTGCTTCAACATAAGAAGCTTCTATGCGTATCCTATAGGATCGTTGGTGGAAGCTATCTGCTTCTTGATGTTCTGTACATATCTGTCTTTCATACCTGCGGCTATCTAAGCGGTATACTGGTCGGAATCCTGCTGCAGATTATTTTGCGCAAGCCATTCATTGTATTGCTTCTGCCCTTGCATCATCTGTTGCAGCTGAGTCAGATCTGTGTTATCTCCAACAACCTGCTGTACAACCTGATTGCGCATCTATGGAGACCACTTGGCTTTCAGCGCCTATGCACCTATAGCTCCCTGCTGGTTGCCGTATCTCAGCTGCTAAGCTATCTGCTGCCGTTTCACAGGATCTTTCTATTGCGACAACTGCTTGTAAAGCTGCATCTTCTGCTTTGTAGCTTCGACAACACCCTGCTGCACCACAGAGGCAGGAATCATTTTGCCGAATCCCGCCTGTACCAAGCCTGTATTTTGCGCTGCATACCTTGCTGCGTTGCGCCGCTACTACAGAGCGGCTATTCTAAGCCTCTGCAACTATGCGGGATCCTGCTGCGCCTGAGGCTTCATATAATATGCTCTGTATGCCTACTACGCTGTAGCGTGCACTGTATTTTTGGTCGTATCGCCATTATTCTGTATCGTCTGGCGCACATACTATGGCGTGTTCTCTAATACACGCTCAGCTGTAGGGTTGTTCGGATCCTGCTCCAGAGTTCTGTATGCTGCAGCACGGTCCTGCTGTGTACGCTGTAAATTATAAGTGTCCGGTGTTCTTCCAAGTGTGTAGTCGACAGTATTGTTGCCCTACGGAACAACATCTTCAACTGAGCCTACACCAGGTATGAACATGAACTGTCCAGGAGTTCTGAATGGACGAACGAATCGTTGCATCGGGTTGTTCAGCTACTGCTGATAGCCTTGCATGACAGTGCGCTGCTGTCCTGTCAGCTGCGGCATTCTGTCCAATCTGGAAGGATCCTGCTGTATTTCCTGTAAAGTGTAGTACTCTGTCGGATTCTGATTCTGAGCGTACGCATTGGTCAGACCCATGGCACCCATACCCAATCCAAGCAGCTTCCCGAATTTGCCAGGAGCTCTGAGCCCGCTTCCAGTCCAGTATGCCGAGTTCATAGTGCTCCCCCACTGTCTCGCTTTACCGAGATACTGCTATCGCTGCTACGGAGTCCACTACGGATGCATCTTTGCTACCGTCTGAGCATACACCTAAGGAGCTGCTTCAATTGCCTAGCCTGTCAGGTAGTCTTTGATAAAAGTCCCTGTACCTGTGCGTAACATGCGTGAGACTGTTCCTGCGGGTTTGACAGCATTTACGGCTGTCTGAGCATCTTTGGCTGTCTTGGCTGCTGTCTGCGCAGCTCTGACAGCTTTTGCACCGGAGGCGATACCTGTAGCAGCAGCTCCGAGAACTTCTCCTCCTGCAAGAGTAGCTGCAGTCGCAGCAGCTGTAGTCCCTGCTGTATTCAGCGCCTGGCCTGCATTAAGGCTTTTCCAGGACATGCCTGAGCGGTCTCTGATAAACTGCTGTCGGCGCTTCATGACGTCAAGAAGAGCTTTTCTGTCTGAAGCACCATAATTGCCTTTGCCCTGCTGCAGTCTGTCTATAGTCCTGTTATTCTTATAATACTGGTTGGCATCAGCCATATTCTGACCGGCAGCCTGTCCAAAGTTCTTCAGATCCTGCCACCAGCCTGCGGACTTGGCGAGCGCCCTGTCAAAAGCAGCTCTTTTATCGAGGTACTGTCTTATCTTAGTCTTCATTGCGGCATCTTGGACTGTGCTACTGCCTGAGAGGCGGTCTGCTGATCTATATTCAAAAGTATCTGCTTAACCTGTGCGTGGAGCTACGGATTCTGCTGCTTAAGCTGAACAAGAGCAGACCTGCGTGCACCAGGGCCTTGCGTAACCCCTGTATCGAATATCTGCTGAGCTATCTGCTGTGCCTGCTGGAACAACGCCTACACACCTGCGGACTGACTGTTCTGCAAACCTGCTGGCATCGGCGGCATGCCTGCTCCTGCAGGCGCTGCTGGCATAGGTGCGCCCTGCTGCATAGCTTGCTGAGGCATGTTCGCCTGCTGAACCATCTACATGTTCAGCTGTGCAGCTCCAATGCCCTACGATCCAGGCGGAGGCAGTACAGAAGCGGTCATCTACATCTGCTGCTGATTCGCCTGGCTCTTTGCGGCTTCTTCCGCTTCGTAGTTCTGTTCTTCAAGTCTCTTGTTGACCTAGTCCTTGAAGTCCAGACCGATAGTACTCAGAACAGTGTCTGTAGAGATAAGTCCGCTGCCCATCATGTTAAGGATGGTCTGCTTGTGCATGTCGTCCTAGACGAATGATGTCTTGTCAAGGCGTACCGATACCTGATCGAGCATATGCACCTAACAAATTCTGTCTACAAGCCATCTGAGCCCGTAATCAAGATGCGAAGTGAAGTGTATCCACTGCCGCTAAAACATTCTGAGACCCATAGATGGCGCTACTGCCTGGAATGTCGTCTGTCTGATCTACAGAGGAATGGCCATATCCTACAGAATTCTGTCCTAGTACCACTTCATCAGCTACACAGGTGCAAGCTGCTTCGCCTAGCCGCCAAGCATCTGATAGTTGAGCGGGAACGGAGATACAACCCACTGCGAGGGGTTCTCTCTGATCCCTTTAATGGCTTCCATGATGAAGTTCTTGACAGCGTGACCGCTGATAGGCTGCCGGAGATTGTCCTGACCGGCAAGAAGCTGCTGTGTCGGAGGACTGATCATTCTTATAGGAGCAATGAAGTCGGTTGCAACCGCCTAATTGAACTTATCAAGATATGCCAGTCTGAGAATGTTGTTGAAGCTGCTGAGGAACAGAGGAGTGCCCCAGCCCTTGTAGAACCTGTCCATTGAAGCCAGCGTGTCTGTCCTGAGATGCAGAAACTTATCGACAGGGAACTATATGAACTTCTAGGAGAAAGCGCCCTTCAGGAACACTTTTGGCGTAGTTCTGAGATATACGGGATCGCCCTACACGATCGCATTCTTGATGTGCGAAGGCATCTTGTACAGGTATGTGTACTAACCTGTAAGCTAGTTGAACTTGAGCTGAACATCTCTCGGGGAGTAGATCATGAACCGGATCTTGCGCCCGAGCTAGTCACTGGTGACTTTGTCGACCATCAGGAAGGTGACCTTCTTGTGGCACTAAGGGCATACGCCTTTGCACTATCCATCCCACTGAAAGTCTACTTTCGGTACCACTTTATCCATGGCTACCACGAACTTACGACATTCAGGACAGCACAATGTCCGGTTGATCACAGGCATAGCATACACGAACACGTTGCCCATTGTGGCAAGTTCCTAACCGATGCGTATCAGAAGCTACAGCAGATTGTAACTGTCTTTGAGCAGCTCCTATGTGTGCTTGAGCGAATCTGTGTCCGTCTAGGAGGGGGACTCTTTGCTGGTTACTGTGATGTCGGCAGCGAAGTACCTGACGACTTTGTTGATGGCTGTACCTATGACAGGGAATCTGTCATGCATGTACTATGCCCAGTCGAAGCACTACTTGATGGTCTTTGGAAAGAACCTGTTGGACCGTGTGCTGAAAGGGTTTGCAAGTGATCTTGTATATCTCTTCTAATACATCTAAGCTCCTTAACCGAACACTAAAGCATTTCTGAGAGATATAACCTGTACCTGTTCCTATGTTATGCCTTGCTTCTGCTCAGATATGCGAACGAACTGACCTGCGGAATTCCTGCCTGTAAGTACATATCCCTAAGATGAATCGGACTATATAAAAAGCAGCATTTTCCCTGGCTACACATGGGCATTGGAAAAGTCTGTCTTATGCTTCGGCTGAATGTATTTCGCCATGGTTGCTCCCTGTTACAGATTAAGCAGATTGAAACTGAAAGTTTGATTTTGCGAGAAATCGGGAATGCCGTTCTTTCCCTTCTAGCTCTTAACGGCGCCTCTTGTGAGCCCGTCTGTTCCCACGAATCTTGTCTGCTATGTAGGTTCATAGTACTAACGCTATGTAACCGACTGACAGCTTACCACGAAAACGATCGAACATATCAACAGAACAGCAATCAGCATATTACGCATTTGAATCACTCCCTACTGCAACTTCCTGCATCCAGCCTTTGGATATGTTGCGTTTCTAGTTGCGTATTACAGCTTCTCTCTAGGCGAACAACTATGCGGACACCTGAACGCGCTACGCATCTCTCTACAGAGTAACCTGTCTGAGAAGCGGAAGCGAAGCCAGTGCATAGGAAAACTTGTTCCTGCGCCACTGATACATGTGCCTCAGCTAATGCACAACTGTGGAGAATACACGCTACAGCCAGTCAATCTGCAGCTATGTATACACTTTCTATGTAGCCTAGACAAGCACTGTAGGAGGCTGGATATATACAGTGTCGCTGCTCACAGGACAGAAGGCTCCGAGAATGTCCGACTGCTGCATTGCCGGACACCACTTGAACTGCACCTCATCGAGCTTTAGCGTGCGCAGCCACAGACCGTCCGTTGTCAATGAAAATTTATTGAGAGTTTCTCTTATGTACTGCTGGCACGCCTGATTCAGAGGCTGGCTGTTCTTAAGCTGAAGTATGGTAAACATAGGTATCCTTATAGACAGACGCTGGTTTCCTTATAGTCTAAAAATAAGGAGCACGTAAATGTCAGACTCTATTTCCAACGGCATAAAGTACTTGAACAACACGCTGCTTGTTGCTCAGGGCGGTGGTGTAACATCTTCGTAGATACTCACAGGAGTATACAGAGCCTTCTAGTAGCATGGAGCTATTCCAGGCAAAGTTTTTGCATCTTCAGGTGGTGCAATATTCGGCGGTCTGTATTACAGCGGACATAACAGTATATGGTTCACAGACCTCATGGAAAACAAGGACATCTCTCAGTGGATGCATCTTGCGCCTTTACAGGCTGTCAAGAGCACATACAGCAAGAGCAACTACATCATCGACAATACCGGACTCGCAAGATTCCTTCTGTAGAACATGACAACCAATGCAATGGACCATGTGCAGGTATCTGTCACCAGACTTGATGACTATACGAGTTACATGAAGGCTGCCACCCCTACGTGGGTGCTTGCAGCTACAAGCATTCCGTTTCTGTTCATGCCTGTTAAAGTCGGACAGGAGCTGTACGGAGATGGCGGTGTACTCAACAATATACCGTTACCTTCGGTTCAGTAGACAGCGAAGTACGACGATGTGTACGTGGTGCTGACACCGCCTACAAAGTACAATGGCGAAGTGCAGGGAATATCAGGACTGCTGTAGCTGCTCAATGCTGTTATGGACAGAGAAGTAATGCAGCTGAAGTAGTCAGGATATCTGGAACTTCCGAATGTACATCTGATAAGACCCACACAGAGCTACAACGGGGATCTGCTCAACTGGTCGAATGGTTTCGGTATGCGCGAAGAAGCGTATCAGCAGACAAAAGATATATTGGAGGCGAAATGAGAAAGATACTTATTACGGTGCTGCTTGGCTGTGCTTTGTACTTTGGTGCTGGCTGCATGGACACTGCAAAGTACAATTATGCTCAGGACTAGAAGTGGCTGACATAGCAGCTGCAGCAGGGAAAGATCACACAGGAACAGTACGACAGATACAGCACACAGATTGCGAAATAATAAAAACTCCGCCTGCTGTTGCGGACAGACGGAGCAAAGGGAGTGTTCGCCGAGATGGAAAAGCGAACAAATAAAGAAAGAAGGCACCAAGAGCAGCACGTCAGGCAGTTGCCGAGTCGCTTGCGCCCTATGACTGGTAATCGACAAGGAGCGCCTAAACTGAGATCGTTGTTGCTACGGCACTGAACGCCTGTGCGGACTGCACCTTGAACTGAGCGATGTACTCTGTGTCCTGAAGCTGCTGCGGCTGCATACTCTGCACTACGCTGTTGAGCT
>UMCN01044040.1_pt1 | contig 15932 bp, 9 predicted proteins | sample 1964241 | NCBI WGS metagenome assembly UMCN01 (sample SAMEA4835969, study PRJEB28245) | human gut metagenome | biome: gut microbiome; material: fecal sample | place: Denmark | collected 2008
GCCCCGGCTGGACTGACTACAACAAACGTATCCAGGCAACAACATACGACGTAAGCAAGATGCTTTACGAAGGCGACAATGCGCTTGCCGGGATAATTGCCGACGGTTGGTATGCCGGCAACCTTGGATGGAACAACAGGGCGTTATACGGCAAAAAGCCTGAAATAGCCGCGCAGCTCGAAGTGGTCTATAAAGATGGGCGCAAGGCGAGCTTTGTGACGGACGGGAGTTGGAATTGGTCGTACGGGCCGATAACGTATTCCGACATATACCACGGAGAGGAGTACGATGCCCGCCGCGAGCTTGGCGATTGGACGGAGAGCGATTACGAGGAGGTTGGGTTCAAGCCAGTTGCGGCCGCCGAAATAGGAGAGAAGCCGTTGATAGAGCCGCGCAGGAGCCCTGCGATAAAGGCTGAGATGGAATTAACGCCGGTATCAGTGCATGAGGTAAAGCCTGGTACGTATATATTCGATCTCGGGCAGAACATGGTTGGCTGGCCGCGCATAAAAATACCGTCTGCGCCCGGCAGGAAGATAACTGTGCGCGTTGCAGAGATGCTGGAAAAGGACGGGACGTTGTACACTAAAAATTACCGTTCAGCGCGCTCGCAGGATTCTTATATATGCAAGGGGTTTGGCGTAGAGGAGTGGAATCCGTTGTTTACCTATCATGGATTTAGATATGTGGAGTTGTCGGGATTCCCCGAGAATGCGAAGCCGAAAGCGGACTGGGTCAAGGGCGTAGTTTTGCACAACGACATGAGGCAAATAGGATCTTTCGTATGCTCTGTTCCGAAGGTAAATATGCTGCAAAGTTGCATACAATGGGGGCAGAGGGGGAACTTCTTTTCAACGCCGACAGATTGTCCGCAGCGCGACGAGCGGCTTGGGTGGACAGGCGATGCGCACGTATTTATTCCGACTGCGGCGTATAATATGGACGTATGCTCGTTTTTCTCGAAATGGACGCGTGATTTGAGGGACGCGCAACTAAAAGATGGCGCAGTATCGAAAGTAGCGCCGAATATATTGGGCGATTGCGGAGGCGGAGCGACATGGGGAGCTGCAATGATAGTATGCCCGTGGGAGATATATTTGCAGTATGGCGACAAGAAGATATTGGAGGAAAACTATGGCGCGATGTGCGCGTTTGTGGAATTTCTGGACAAAAATGCAAAAGACGGCATATGCACGGCATGGAGCTACGGCGATTGGCTTTCTATGGACGGTCTTGACGGAGATGTTGCGAAGCGTGAAATAGAGAAGTCGGCAGATCCGAAAGCTTCCGGAAAGTACAGGAAGGCAGGGGAGTTTGACAAGGTTCGCAGCACGCATAGAAAAGGTACGAATACGGAGCTTATAACAACGGCGTACTTTGCGCGGAACGCTGGGCTGCTGTCTAAGGTTGCGAAAGTGCTCGGCAAGGAAGGCGACGCGAAAAAATATGCGGCAATTTCCGAAAAGGCGAAGAAGGGATTTACTAAAAAATATGTATTTGAAGACGGCACAGTGGACAACGAGACGCAGACGGCTTATTTAGTTGCGTTGGGATTTGATTTATTGCCCGATGAAATAAGGGAGAAGTCGTTTGAAAGGTTTGTAAAAGTCTTGGAGAATTCAGGCGTATATTTGAGGACCGGATTTTTAGGGACGCCGTTGCTGACAGAAGTATTGACAAGGTACGGGCGTACGGATTTGGCATACAGGCTTCTGCTAAACGAGGGGTTTCCGTCGTGGCTGTATCCGATAACGCAAGGTGCGACGACCATGTGGGAAAGATGGAACAGTTATTCGCACAAGACCGGATTTGGCGACGCTGGAATGAATTCCTTCAACCATTATGCATACGGAGCGATAGGCGAGTGGCTGTATAAAAGCGTGGCAGGCATATGGCGCGACGAGGCAAACCCCGGGTATAAAAATATAATATTCAATCCCAAGCTTGGCGGTGGAATAACCTTTGCGAGCGGAACGCACGAGACTCCGTACGGATTGGCTTCATCTTCATGGCGCGTTTCCGACGGAGTGATGGAGTGGCGGATAGTAATCCCGCCGAATTCGACGGGAACGGTGGTATTCCCGACGAGCAATTCTGCTAGTGTGCGCGTAAACGGTTACAAAGTTCCGGAGAAGGATTTTGTAAGGAACTCTGACGGCACGTTGACAGTGGATAAAATGCCGTCAGGAGAGTATCAGATACTGCTGAGACCCAACCAATAGAGGATTGAGGTAGGGAATTTAAATAAAGATTGCCGCAAAAACTTGCGGCAATTTTTTTATATGCGATTGTGATAAGCTATTATAGTTGTACAGCTTTTTGAAAAGACATTTATGGGGAAAATGTAAAAGAGAAAATCAAAAGGCATTTGCAAATTTTGTATAAATTTAGAATTGAATATAGGTTCAAACGTGAGCGAGTTTCATTGTGGTTTCTATTGACTGTTTCCTGCTGAACCTTGCTGATTTCTATTTTCTTGTAGGGTAGATTATTAGCAATTTGTCGAAAATTTTTGATTATAGTATATAAAAATTTTAGGGTTTTGATAAATTGATATGGTTGCATATTTGCCATATTTTTTATCCACGAAAATCTCTGAGCGTGAAGACGCGCACTGCTATACTTCCAGAAATTACAGGGCAGGCTTACTTTTCCGTCGAGCCCGATTGGGGTATAGTAGGCTTAGAAGAAATATAAGTATTTGCAAAAGATTGTATCAAACAATCTATATTTTACACTGTTTCCAGGTCTTTTGTAATAGTTTGGTTATTGACATTTCAATTAGGCTAAATTCAATAAATCTAGGACGTGCAATTACTGGGAAGGGGCATAAATTTTTTATAGCCGATTTTTGCGATTGCGCAACAGACTGGTACATCAGATATAAACAAGGGCAGTATTTTTCATAGTAAATAAAGTATATAAGAAGTTTATATGCCTTAATATTGTTCAATACCAAATTCAAATATTTATATTTTATAGAATTTATTGAAGAAATGAAGAAAGTATTCTTTAATTATGAAAGAATTTTTTATTGAATAATATACCAAACAGTAAATACCGTAAAGAATACTTAAAAGAGAGCGGATAAGAAATCCTTAGAAAAGCATTATTCTGAATTGGTATATATTTTCTTATACAAAACTAGGTGTAGAGAATTTTTCAAAATAAAAGATAGTGTAATTTGGAAAGAGAAGAAAAAGAAGATAAACAATGCTATAATAAAAATTGTGAATTATATTATATGGATTTTAATATGTGGCGGAATGGGGCAACTATTATTGAAATGAAATAGCTAAGGCGAGAGAAAGAATTATGATAACTAAAATAATATAGACTTTAAATCCAAGATTTGGTCACATGAAAGCTTAAACTAGCCTATGTATTTCAACAGATAGAACGAGCGTTTCCTAATCTCTCTTTGATTTTATTCATATCCGCCTTTCTTATGTTTTGTATTTTACAGTTTTTAACCAAGTTATAAATATGAAAGTTTGGAAATTCTTGTGCATATTTGCGTATTATAAAATGCTTAAGCGCCAGTAAAAAACACGTATTTTTGCGCATTTTTACGATAAATCCCTTACCAAAATCTGACCAATCATTTTGACGATTTAGGGCTCTGATTCTCACTTGCAAGCCCTCCCATATTTATACTTCCAGTGGGCGATTGCAGTGCTTGTCGAGCTGTATAATTTGCCTCCTGCGCGGGAGCTGTCCGTATCATCGAGAATCTGCAAAATAACTTCTTCGTGCCCCATAAGACATAAGATACTTTTTAGCTCCTCAATTTTTGATAACTGCTCAAGCAAGCTATAAACCCAATTCTGCTTGCGGATACTCTGCTTGGAAATTTCAAATTTAGCGGAACGCTTTGAGCCAAACATCTCGTCCCAAATTCTGTTGGGAATGCGCTGATGATTGTTGTACTTGTCGTCCGCAAAATAGCCGTCTAAACGAACTTTCATTAGGCGACGCTCAACATCATCTTCTGCAACAACCGCCCATTTCCCAATGGCCTTCTTCGGAAGCCCGAATATCTCCGCCATCTCCGCAGTAATCTCAACCTTCTCAAACCCCTCAGTTGAAATCTTCGTTTTGCTTATCATCATACCCTGTCCCGTTATGGTATCTATACTACCACATCACGACAAAATATGCAACATTTTTATTTATTATTTTTAGATAATATTTCTCTTGCGCTGTTCCTTGTCCACCCTTGGCTTCTTTTCGCATATGGAGATAATCAAGCCTTTTCTCCGCAAATTTTGCGGAGATAATTCCCTACCTTTAAAACAGGCAAAGAACTTTTCTGCGAATTTTAAGAATACTATAATATCAAAGACTCAATATCATTTTATTGAAGCCCGTTTTCTTATGAGTTGTTCGGAACTCCGATATGGCAGCTTTTCTAAAGAACTTCTGTTATATTTAGTTACATGGTTTTTTAATAACTAGCTTATAACTAAATAATTCCCATGGAACGCAAAGTATTCTTTTGCTCTTCTGTCAATTTATTTAAATCTATTTTTTGAATTGCTTTAGGTTTCTTTAAACTAATTTTAAATTCCATTTCTGTAAGAGTTGGATCTTTGCGGAACTCCCTTAACAATGTTCCATATACAATATGAGCTGTTGCTTTTTCTATTACTTCCTCTTCGGAGAGTCCTAACTCTTTAAAATCTTCAAGCGAAGTTGGGCAATTTTTAATTAAGACCATCTTCCCACCAGATTTAAACTCTTTGTCGGCAAAATTTCCCATATTATTCCTTCTTTATTTTTTATTAGAAATGAAATTTTAATACTTTAATACCTTTACGATAAAAGAAATCAATTTTTTATTTTTATTTCAGGCATATTTGGAGTAAACTCATCGTCAATTAGACTTATTTGTTCTCGTATAATCCTACGCTTTTCCATCGCTGGATTCAGGCAAAAATCTTTAAAATCCTGTTTGTTGACTTCCGAAGCATTTGTTACATTTGGGAAGAGTAATTTTAAATAAGCCGTTGCTAAGCGTTTTACAGCTGTAGTATCACGAGTGTCTGCCTTTGCTGGAATATCCAATAAATCATTAACCGTAACGGCGTATTCTGGGGAAGTCCTTAATTCATGAAGTATCTCAGAAAAATATTCTACGTTAAGGGTATAACCTTTTACCTTCAAATCTTCATTAATTCGCGGAAGATACCATCCCTCTATAAATCCATGAAATCTATCTAAGAGTGCGGACTCCTTAAATATGTCAGGCAGTTCTGAAAAGTATTTTTCAGATATTGGTAGATTTCTTTTATTTAATGGTATATTTCCCATCAACATAACACTTGCCATTGATTCTACTCTAACCCCCATAATGTTTGTGTATCCCTGCTCAAGATAAGTTTTTAATGCCGCTTTTAATTCATCAGGATCGCTAAAGTGTATCGTCTGGATTTCATCCATTGATATAAAATCATAGAGACGAATTATCCCCATTGATTTTTTTTGCATATCATAAAATAATTTAGCACGAGAAACAACACCTCCACTTATTAACCAACCATACTTGCTCAATTGTCCAAAAACATAAGATTTTCCCGTACCCTTGGGGGCTAATTCAATCATATTAAGTCTTGGTTCTACAAAAACCAAAAGTCTACTTAAAAACATTAATTTTTGAGATAATGATTCAAATGCATCAGGATTATATTCCATTGCCCGAATAAGTAAATCAATCCATTCTAAAGTTGAATATTTAGTTCTAGCCTTTTTCAGATACTCAAAACTTATTTTATATGGTTTAAATGGTTTGTAGTCCAAAAGCTGGACATAACCTCGTTCTTTCCCATTTGGAGGTTCATATCCGAGTGTTACAACCCCCCAAAGTTCACCATCTCTTTTTAATTCGTGATGTCTCCTTAGAACATGATCGGGAATACGACCTTCAGACGATTTAATTTCTAAATCAGGAATAGAAAATAAAGTCTTATCGTTCTTTAAATCGGTTTCAATTATGATTCTAACTAAGATTGTTACTTCCTCATGATTTGTTCTTAACCTACTCCGAAAATCATTATGCTTAGAAGGAATATGTTCCGCAATAAAACGTAATACTCCGTTCTTATCAAGTAAGCCATCCGTATTAGAATATCGTTTAATTAAAAAATCCTTTATGAATGACGGTAAATTTGTACCTGCAAATACGCTATAATTATCCGAATGCTTTATAACGGATTCATTTGGGAATGTTTCTTTGATTTTATTATCTAACATAGCTTAAAATAAGTCTGTTTCAGAATATCCTGATTTAATGTTTATACGGAACTGCTTATTCCAATCTCCAATAGAAACAGAGACATCTGTTTCGCCAGTTGAGCCCTTGGGAATCGGTACTTGCCAATATTTACCATCAAACTTAGAATTAACTCTTGTTTTTGCAATAGTTATTATTGGGGACAAATTTGAACCCTTTATCAAAATTGGAAGAAATTTATCTTCTATTTCAAATTCAGTCTTAGGTAAAACAACCTGAATTGCTTGTTCTTTTAATTGTTTGTCTGATATTAAAAATATAGGGACTAAGACTTCTTCTGGTGTACATCCACCATGAACTTCTCTTAATGGCTTTGTTTCTAAAGAACTGTGTTTTAATGCAATCACATTCTTTTGAAAACGAACATAGTCACCGTCCGCCAATTTTGGTAATTCTTGAGGCGTTGAAAAACGTCCTTCATGGCTAGAATTAGCCTTATACTTACAAGATGGAAATAGTCTGGACAATGCAGTTGCACCATGATCCGAAACTACTGCAAGTCGTTTTCCTTTTTTACATAAAGAAAGTATTTTTTCAGCTATATGCTTTATACATTCAATTTCATTTAACAAAGTATCTGGATGTTTGTATATATGGTTATGAAACAACTCATCTAAGTCCGCAATTTTATAAGCACCTTCGTAGGTATTATACTCAGTTGCTGTTGGTAGATTTACTTTCGCAATAACTACATTATAGACCATGAAATCCTGTGACTGATTCAGTAGGTATTGCAGCAAAGGTTGCCACTCAATTCCCAGTGCATCGACCCAAATTATTTTATCAGCGGATAATTCAGCACAACAATCGTTAACACTTGGGAATGTATGGTACCAATCAAAAAAAGTTTCTTCGGAAGCATTCTTTTCTAAAATGATATTCGTTAAGGCGTCACTAATTTCGTCTTTGATTTTACAATCTCTATAAGTTCTAATGTAATCACGAATCCAATTATGTTCTGAAGTCAATCCATCTATATCATATAATCTCTGCTCATCCAAGTATGCAGAGATTTCAGTTAGAGTACTTAAAGAGTCAACATTACCTGTCTTATAAGCATTAATCAAAAATTTCTTTTCTGCTCTTAAATATCCTGTACATAAAGATATTGCCTTATTTACATCATTAAGATTGTCGAGAAATTTAAGTAAGTCTTTGTTATAATTTTCACAATCTCGCCAAATCTTTGATATAATCTCTTTTCTATCATCGATATTCTTTTGAGTGTATGAATATGTAAATATATGGAATAAAAGTTCTCTCAAAAAAGATTCTTTTGATAAAATAGAATCGTTGGATTTAAATATAGACCATAAATATGTATCTTCAAATTGTTTATCTGATAACAATAAATTTGATAGCAACCATCGTTGAAAATCATTTCCATCCAACCATCCCTTTGCAATCCTAACTGGGTCAAAATCAGTAAGATGAGATTCGTTTTTTACAAATTTTGAAAAGCTAAAAGTAATTGGATCTATAGCTTCCAAAATTTTCTTCCAGTGTTTCGCATCCCTATCATGATAAACAATTCCTATATCAATAGAATATAGGGACATTATTAATTCTTTATAGTTTTTAGGAGCTTCTTCTAAAAATATATTGTCTGGCTTCGCATTCTTAAAATAAAATTTTAATGGATGGGATGTCACTACAATTTTATCCGATTCTTTTCTATTCAACCAATATGAAAACCATTCAGAAGAGGACGAAATTTCTTCTACATTGCAATTTGATAAGTCTGGTTTAAATCCTCCCGATGGGAATATAAGTGTTATTTGATGATTATCTTTATTTAAACTCGAAAGCTTCCAAATGCTGAGCCCGTCCTCTTTTCTAGTAAAATGATCCCAAAATTCTCGTATAAAACGGTTTTCAATCCCAATCATTGGAAGATAAAATCTACGTTTCGCTAATAGGGAAGAACTATTTTCTATAGCCATAATTGTCGAAATTATAGCTTGAAAGCTCTTTGTATCGTAAAATCTAACCAACTCAGAGAATGGCAAAATTAATGTAGAATCAACTTTTTCTTCTATCGCATTTTTCAATTCTCCCATTGAAACCCACGAATCATCTTCTTGTAACAACGTCTTTACATTAAGTATGTCTACTCCAATTGAAGTTAAATATTCAACAAAATCCTTATAATCTGTGAAATTATCAAAAAATATAAACCTCGCAGGGAACCGACAATTATTCGGAAGAGTACTATTAGCATCTCTTCTTAATGCATCAAAGAGTTTACTCTTATCGTCGAATATTTGTTTTTCAAGATTCATTTATTTGAATGGAAATATTTATTTATTAATGAAGAGATATTTGGAGAATCTCTCAACATTGCAATAAGTATGGATTTTAATTCATCAATGTCCCCGCTAAATTCTTTTATAGATTGTTCAGCCAATTCGGTATTACCGGTGGTAGTATCTGTACCATCTATATCTATATTTTCGTTCGTATTTGTTTCTGGATTTTCATAAATCTGAGTATATTGTCGAGGGTCATGCTTTTTCAATATCCAACTCAATATAACATTTTTTACATCTGTTTCTTCCCATAAACCAACTTCAGCTTGCATTGCGCCTTGGATGTGGGATCTAACGGTATCTATATTCTCATTCGCAGCATTAGCAGATGAAAGTACTGTAAAAATAAAATTATCTAAACCAATTTTGAAGTTTTCGGGAACTATTCTCGCTTTTAACTCAAATTTAAAATTCTTTACCGTTTCCAACATATCCCGAATACGTTTCAAATCGATTTCTGCAGATGCATCTTTTACAAAATTTTCAATATCTGTTAACGTAGATTTTTCTTTATCCGATACTCCGTCTAAATATTTCAAGCTCCAAAGGGGGGCATTTACAGAAGCTTTTTTACAATAATCTCTTATTAACCATCTTGTGTCGTTTATATTTTCAGAATCCGAGATTGAGAATAGCCATAAAAATAGAGACTTTAACTCCATTTCTTCTTTTGAGCCAAATCTGACATTAAAAATATTTCGATTTTTTACATTATCGTATGTTACTCCATAAAGTAATTGAGCGAGTAATTCTTTCATCGCAGTAGCATCAATCCTACGCTGTGTAGTTGTCGAATATAGCTCATTAACATATTTACGCATTACATAAGCAACTGCGGCAAATCCAAGAATAGAAGCATAATAGCCAAATGGTCTTTTGAATATAACGCTTAAAGCATCAAGAAGATTAAAAGATGGTTCGTTTTTCAATTCCATTAATCTATCATCAACAACCTTTTGCAAAATCGCAATGGGATGTTGTTCATCAGCGTCTATCTTCAAAGACATTGTTCTATCGACAATGGGAGAATCATCATTATCTTTAAATATCGGAAGCGCCGTTGCATATTGCCCAGCCAAAGAACGTTCGAGGGTATCTCTTGTGTCTGCTGCCAAAACTTTTTCTGCAACAACTTTTGTATTTTTAGCTGCCCACGCATTCTGATTCATTCGTAAAGATGGTAATATATCGAGCCCCTTATTAAATATTTGGGGGGCATAGCGTGTATTTATGACTTTGCAAATATCAGAATATTGGAACTCTGCAGAATTGCCGTTAAAAGAAATAACAACCCTTGCGGCTTTTATTCTACGAATCCAATCACGAATAATCTCAAATATATTGTTTTTATGAGAGGAGGCCTGTTCATCTCCTTGTTGATTGCTTAAATTGTATTTTGCAAGATAATCTAAAAACTTATCATAATTAGAATCTCCAAAAGGTTCATCGGAAAAAATCAATAGCTTATTTTTAATTTCTTCAACTTTTGATAAAGACTCCAGCGTTCGACTCAAGTGTGGTTTTTCGTGTCCATTTATCATGAAAAACATTGCGATATTAATGGACATCTCATTTTTCAATGAATTTATAATTTTACTCTGTAAAATATGATCAGCTTCACGCTTGAAAAAATTTATGTCTGTAAGGCGCAATGTTTCGTCGGCGATTTTGGAAATTTCATCTAACCCTATTGTTCGTTGATACTCCAAAATTGCTAGTGGGTCATGGTCATATTCGTTTTTTAATTTTTGTTTTTCTTTCTCTATTTCTTTTGAGGGAAGCGACGATACTTCTACAATATATTCATCGAAAGGATTTTTCTCTATAATTCGATTTTTTGAAAGAAAGCTTAAAGAATCTTCGATTCTTTTCTTGGTTATTCCCATGCCCATAAAAGTATTGCAAATATTTTCTACCGATGGGTTTAATGGGTTGTTGCTATCGGAAACCCCAGATATTATACTGTTTAAGGCGTTCAACATCAATATTGACTTGAATATCTTTAAAGTAAAATTATCATCACACTTTACGGGCTTCTCATATTGTTTATACTTCCCAACAATAAAGGAAAATTTTGGGTTTAATTCAAATATTCCGACAAAGAAATCCCACAAATAATCTGTTGTAATCATATTCGTAGGCGTAAATTCATTACCAATGTATGCCGAAAAGCCTAATTTTTCATCATAAAGAAAATCAAAAATACTACGATTCGTAGATCCTAAATTTCTAGCAATAAACGTAAGTAAATACGCAGCATAAGGGTGAAAGGGGAATAAAGACTTTAAATCTTCAAGAAACTTTGATTCGCTATTTCCCGATAATGACCGAGCTAACTCAACTAAACTATTGTCATAGGCTTTATCTTTTACTTGATTGAATACGGTTTCATCAGTCTTCTTGATCGCTCGTGTCAGAATATGATAGGTCGTTGTTGGCTCCATATTATATTGGAGTCTATAGAATCTATCTTCAATCTTCTTAATATCATCGCTTCCTACAGAAGAATCAATCGCCGAAGGCATTCTGTGGCTTATCAAATATAAAAATACATTCTTTACCTTAGAAAGTTCGGCGATCCCTTGGACTTGATTTATAATCGTAGAATCGTTTTTGTCTAATATGGATGTAAATTCATCCCAATAGATTATAATTCCATCTGCAATGTTTTTGCTTTTTAATGCATCAACCACATCAGACAACCAAGTTTCTATATTTACTGTGGAAAAGAAATTACGTTTACTTGATAAAATTTTTGTTAATCTTCCAAGAAAGTCGACATCTTCTGCCCTTAACCTCTTCAATATATCTGCCTTATTTTTGACATATATTAATAATTCGTCATTTTCACGAATACACTTGTCAAAATCTAAAAGCCCTTCTTCGACCTGATATATGTAATCCTGAAAATCTGTTTTAACGGTCAAATTAATCCCATAATCTTTCAACGCACCCCTAACGGCTTTTTGTATTGTAAAAACCATCGTATTATGATCTGAAGCCGCTTCTGCTCCTTTTATAACAACAGGCAGAAATCGTTGCGATTTTCTTAAATTTCTCAACTTTGATGATACATCAGGATTTTTTATCTCCCTTTTAATATAATCAGAAATTTCTTCGTCTGTAATATCGTCCCATAAAAGATGCTTTACGACAGCAGCTGAATGGCTCTTTCCTGTCCCATAGCTTCCTTGTATCCAAATGGATTTCCTTAATTTGTCTTCTTTTGAAGATACGGCAGTAAGAACCTTATCGAGAATTTCAACAAATTGTTCATTTGTTATAAATCTCCGCCAATAACCTGAAGTTTCTGCTTTAAAATCAAAAACTGGATGGAAATCTTTCTCAAGTGATATTACATCTTTTATTTTCATTTTATATTACCCTAAAATAAACTTTAAAACTTGAAGAGAATTATAGTCCTCTCTTAATTTTATATTATCCAATCCTTTTTCTAAATCAACTCGTATAATCGCATTTCGGTTTTCTTGCAGCCCACGAAGCAACATCTTTAACTGCTCCTCATTTGTTCCAAATAGCGAATTTGCACCACCTTTTGTTATATTAGAATAAAATTCAGATAATCTAAAATCATATCGACCAGTTGCTTCTGCTATCTTGTACAAAGAATACGCAATTGTCGCAGCAGAAACATTTAAGTATGGTTCCCTTGTTATAGAAGCTACTGCATTGCCTTTCTTTATAATTGTTCCAACATTAACACTGCTCCCCAATGGGGTATTTGATAACATATTCAGCAATGCGCCAATAGGATTTAAAATCGTAGCTTCAGAAATATTAGAATAATCATCTTTTAAAAGAATAAGAAGCTCTTTTTTTGATAAAGGTTTACCCCAGGGAACACGATTTACGTACGATGCGATAATGCCAGAATTATAATAAAAATTCGTCCATATGATTTCCCAAACGACATCTGGCATCTGTGAATATTTTCCTTTAAGATATAATCCAAGTTCAGATATGGTTTTTTCTTTACGATTCATCAATTCTGCATCTCTAAGCCAATTAATTGCCGCAGGAATCATTTTTACTCCCAAATCGTTATTGCCAGTCTCGAAGTAAGAATCGCTGTTTTCAAAGAAATTCCGAACCCATTTTTCTTTTAACCCAAATGTTGAATATTTATCTATGCCTGATGTTTTCATCTGTGATTTAACTCCATTCCCTTCAGATGTGTTAATTGATTTTGCCATAATGCATCCTTTTTCATTTATATCTAGACAACGCAAGCAATGCACACACTTATTAAAGTCGACGGAAACCTTAGGAACTACCGAGAGAGCACCAGTAGGGCATTCCACTTCACAAACTTCACAATGTATACAGTATGTAGCTTTGTAAAGAACCTTTTTGACTATACTCGTTAAAAGGATATCATCACAAATATTTTTAAATATTAATGCAATTTTCAATCCACCAGCTTTTAACGCAATATCTTCCCGCGTAAAAAATAAAATTCTATTTATATATTTTAATTCGCCTCTATATTTATTATTAGAAAATTGAGTAATATTTATTCGACCAAGAACTTTTAACCATTCAAATAGGTCTTCCTTAGGATTCAATAATACCGCTTTTAAATCTAGCCCATTTGCTATAATATCTATGCGCGATGAATCTAATCCTATCGAATTACCGCCCGCACGCTTTTTCCAATTTCCGATTTTTATATATTCCTCAATTTCGTTACGTGTAGTTAAGCCAATTTGGGCAGTTTGCTTATAAAGAATATCTAAATACTTGTTAACTTTTTCGGGATATAATTTATGAATTATATGCTCAGACCATTCAGAAGACAAAGGACACACAGAACAACCAACCCGCGTTAATCCACGTCTATATCCGTCGTTTATTGGAAGTCCATATTTAAGTAAATATAAAAATATTTCTGTCGTATTCCAATTAAAAATTGGTCTTGCATTTACGACAGTTGAATGTTTTACACCCACTCCAATTCTTGAATAAGTACTTCTTTTATTGCTTTCTTCGGCTCTAACACCTTCAAAAACGAGAACTCTTGGTTGCTTCTTATCTGGAGAAATTGACTTTAAATAACGATAGAATGGACCTGTTTTCATAACGGCACAACACCATCTATGCATTCTCGTTGGAGCACCTATTTTTTCCCAGTATGAAAATATATTCTGTTGATTTGATGTTAAGTGAAATTTTATATCAGGATAACGACTTTTATAAAACTTCTCAGTATCGCTGAATATTTGAATCGATGGAGGAATTTCTAATCCAGTATCGGAATAGATAACTGTAAAATCTGAAGGAGGTATTACTCTGGTTATTAAATCCAAAGTTACCTGAGAATCTTTTCCACCGCTAAAAGATATAACAAATTTATCTGCTTTTGAAGCCTTATATTCAGGCTTATTTTTCAATTTGGCATCATCAAGTGGAATAATATCCATACTCCCACACGTTTGTCTAACGACTGTATATGGGATCTTTGTCTTTTCAGATAAAGCTCTCGCTGTGGCGAATCCCCAATCTAACTCCGAAGAATCCTTTTCTTTACCTTTTAATCCTCCATACATCTTATACGTGTGATGCACGAATTCCAAAGCTTCTTGTTCCAAAAGGAAAAGAGATTCTTCATTATCTGCTATTATTTTTTTAATGTCGATTGGACTAAGATTTAGTCCTTCGCCATCTGAAGTAAGGCATATTTGAGGATCGTCATAATAATTTCCGCCTTTTACTTCTGCGACACAAATACCTTTATTATAATAACGTCTTTCTACCGCCCATAACAGTGGATTTTTTGAATGTGGATATTTCCAATATTTATTAAAACCAAGAAAATCCAGTTCTTCGTAAAATACGGGACGAGGAGACCCGTTAATTAGATTAACACCATCTACCGCGACTAATTTTACGCCATTATTTACCTTATTCCATGAAACCTTAAACATCCTATTTTTTGAATAAAATAGAATATTTTAGTAGGGATCAGAGTCAAGTTTCATTTTATGCATACTGGAAATTATAGTTCTATTAAAACTTTGTTTTAGGGGATAATTTTTAACACCACACATATAGAGTTCCAATATACCAGACGGCTATTTGATTTGGGATTTTTACGCTTTGAAGAATTCGTTAATGCTAGCCTTCTTCGCGTTCAAGATATTGTTTGGGATGTTGCCGACCAAGGCTCCTTTGTAAGATGACATATAGTCATTTGCTCTTTCGTCTCTTTTATTCTTGACCCTTCCTCGATAGTTTTTGGTGGAAACTTTTAATGAATGTCCGTCAATCGGCTCCGACAAATGATTTGCTGTTTGCTCATTTTTCAGAGGCGTTTCCGCTAAAAATTCAAGATTATTTTTCGTCTTTTTTCTGGCTTGGCAATTTGTGCAAGTGGTTGGTGTGCAATAAAAAAGACAAATAAAAATGTTGCAAATTTATTTAAATTATGGTATAATAGCAACATAGACAAACCGCCAACCAGGTAAGTCAACCAACAATCAACAAAAGACGAAAATGAAGGCATACAAAATCACATACACATACGTCATAACGACAATCAAAACTGGCGAGATTGAAATCGAAGCTGAAAATGCCGACGAAGCCCGCCAAGAGGTAAGCGACAATCAAAGGGAATACGATCTCTACGATACGAGCAACGAAATCGATGAGAGCAAAACATTTGAAATAGACGACGTAAAGGAGGTCTCCAATGGATAAGCTAACCGAGAAAGAGAAGATAGTCCTGCAAGCCTATATAGAGGACGAATTCTGCGATAGCGGGGTGGAGTCCACACTTTGGGCTGACGCCTTTTCGGACAAACTCAAAGCCCGAGGGCTTAACGCAAGAACACGATCTGGAGTGCTGTCCTCGCTTAACAAGAAAGGCTACATAATTTCAAGGTCTGGGTATCGGGACGACGTCCTAATGCTCACAGACAAAGGCAAAGAATACATCAAAACGACCTTCAACATAGCGTAATCATGGAAGAAAGAGTATTCATAGAATCGAAGTTCCGCCTAGGTGAAATCGTATCAACAACCCATTTATTCGAGCATTGTGAAAAGAACCGCTTTGCATTGCTTCCATATTTTGTCCGCCACGCCCAAGGAGATTGGGGAGATGTCTGCCAAGAGGACAAGGACGCAAACGACCAAGCCCTTAAAACAGGCGAAAGATTGCTGTCCGCATACACGCTTCCAGACGGCGAAAAAATCTGGATAATCACCGAGTGGGACAGAAGCGCAACTACGCTACTTTTTCCTGAGGACTACTAATCCTCAATTTCCACAGGCTCTTTTATCGAGTCTGCGGCGATAGAGATTGCCTTGTA
>UMCN01005218.1_pt1 | contig 14318 bp, 11 predicted proteins | sample 1964241 | NCBI WGS metagenome assembly UMCN01 (sample SAMEA4835969, study PRJEB28245) | human gut metagenome | biome: gut microbiome; material: fecal sample | place: Denmark | collected 2008
TTCTTGCGGCTGCTTTACAGGTTTAGACGCAGTATTCTGAGAAGAAGTGTTCAGACCTTTAATTTGTTCAAATATACCCGGCATCTTAAACCTCACGCTAAACCACTGTAATCAGAGCTGTTATTGTAATCGTACATATCAGATGTAGCCAGGCTTTTCTAATAGAGCAGAGGTGTCTGCTGATCCTGAAATATAGCCTTGGCGAAGGCAGAGCTCTATGGAGTCAGCGCCGTCACATTTGCCGTTATTGTCAGATATGACGACTGCTGAGGCGATGTAGAGCATCCGTACTAATATGTAACCGAATCAAGAACACCGAAGAATTTACTGTATTTCCTGTCATTCAGATTCTGTTGATCTAAAGGAAGCTGTAAAGCTATGGACTTACCTATATACCTGTCCATATTCTTAGCTTTATCTGTCGGCAGCAGACTCACAGTAGCTTGCTTCTAGGCAGCATACATACTGAAATACAGTGTCTTTGCATATGTATCAAACATCTGTTTAGCTCCGTCTGCCCAGCTTGCGTTCTACTATATCTATGTGACAACCGACTAACCAACAGGAATGTTCTTCATATCGGCTTTATATGTTTTGAATCTGGACTTCTATACAGCTATGGTGAGCAACCACCACGGAGCACCTGCCTGCTTTATCTTGGAGGCTGGTGTAACAGCTTCGTACTCACCATATAATCCAGGTATATTCTGCATCAATCTTGTTCCCATATCGAAAGCCGACAGCATCGTCAGGTTGACAAACAGCTTATCAGGTATGCTTAAATGGGACAGTGGATTGGCGGTAACCTGCGCAAGATTGATGTCTTCCGGTGTTATGATGGCATCTTGAGTCTAAACAGGCAGCACATAATTGGGGATGATAAACAATTTATCCTAAGCATCGGGAAGTGTGCGCTAAGCCGGTGCAGTTGTCAGGAAGCGCTAACCGGCAAGAGTAAGCATTACAGCATCAATGAGCTGCCTGTTGTCGATGCCTGATGCGAACATCTGATCGAATGCTATAAGATATGGATTGCTATGTCCTAAGTCTACAGGTGCCTTGACAGCCTATTTGATTACAGAGCTTATCTTGTACCGGGAGGTTATGTACTCGGATAAATCTATAGTAGGCGTCTGCGAGAAAAGAGCCAGCTTTGCCCTCATCTACTGCAAGTAATTGAATGCCTTGGTAAAGAGCTGATCTATGGTGTCTGACTCTATATTCTGTCCACTGTTGGAAATCAGCAACGCTGTATCGAGTTTTTCAGTGCTGAATATATTGGTTGCCTGTGCGTTGGCTCCTATAAGTCCGTTTTTCTACAGCTATGGCACATTGTTTGCCGACTTGGCATCTACATACTTATAGTCGCTGACATAGGAGAACATCAGCTAGCATGCCTTTCCCATGCAGAAACATGTATACTAAGATGTAATTCCAGGGCGCTATGCCAGAACCGGAGTTACGACGCACACACGTCCTGTAAACCATTGTACAGGCTGACCACTGTTCTATCTGGAGTTGTACTACAGCAGTTGGCACTACATGGGTTTAGTCTCAGGCTGACATGCGCTGTTATACAGCTATGACAATGCCGACAGTTTAGGATATGTAGACAGGTTTCGGACTTCCACCTGCCAGGTAACGTCCATAAGGCTCACCCGGCACTGAGTTATTGCGCCTTTAGCCTTACGCAGATAGAAGTTCTTTACAGCGTAATACTTTGCAGCTCCGGACACCTTGACACAAAGTACAAATGAGCCGGATGTGTATAACGTCATCATACTCTGGCTCCGTACATGGTCAGCTGGTATTGCATAACGCCTGGCAAGCTCTAGCTGGCTGAACTCTGCTGCAAGCTGACAATGACTCCCTTATATGTATCTGTACCTACAGTTACAGTGAGCAGCGATTGCTGAGAAGCGTTTTTTATAGAGCCTCTATAGTTCATGTAAAGTTTAGACAAGCTCTATATAGTGGTCGCATTGCGGTTAGCAGACGACAAACTGCATGTAGGTTGCAACGCCATACGCATGCCGGAAATAGTTATGCTGACAGGATGGTCCTCAAAGGTAAGCATACCAAAGTTGCCTGAAAGAGACTTTATTAGATTGTAGTCTATCTGCTAAGCTATCTATATGCCCATTATCGGAGCCTGAGCTATATACAGCTATTTGGATCCAAGGCTCAACGTAACGTATGTGTAACCTTTCAGCTTTGTCTATTGTATGTAGCTTGTTATAGGGAAAACTGTAGTTGACATAGATCAGCCTTGTTCATTTCTTCTAAGCTATCTGTTTGAGGAAGTTGGCTATACGCTACAGAACACTGTTCAGCTTGCCTGCCAGATCACTGTTTGTATCTGATCCGCCCAGCTTTGCTCTGAGTCTGCTGTACTAGCTGAAAGACTATATTGACTTGAATCTGCCTTTGTTAGCGTTGAAATACTGCTAGTTGACAACAGTGCCCTCAGACTAAGCCTTAAGCAGAGTCTACATATCTTTTCTGGTCTGCAGTGTGAACTACTAATCAGTGCTCTATTTAAGTGCGTTTCTACGACTGAGAGCATTCAGTCTGTATCTGTAGTTGCTTCTGGCAGTGAGAACAGCATCAGCACGCTTTGTCGGATCGGTCTAGTTGTCAGCCTGCCTCAGGGCTGTAGTGAAGGCGTCGTACGCCTCCTGCCCCTATTTACTTGCAGCCAGCTCCTTAAGCTTTTTATCCTAGCCTACTGCGATTGCGGACAGAACATATCTCTGCGCCTATTTGTACTATCGAGTACTCTTATCGGCTTGCGTGAGCGTTTTCAGGTGCTGTCTATAGTCGCTATCCGACCTTCCGGCTCCAAGAAACCCGTATCGGAGTGCCTACTGCATCCCTGACTAACCGAGAACACTGCGTAATTGTGTGTTACGTGCAGATATCCTGGCTTCATCTGTCTACCCATATACCTGTTGAGCAAACATCTTATAGACAGCGGACTGATCTCCCCAGTTATTTGTCATGAACCTGTTGAAAAATGTATTCCAACCTGTTCCTCCTGTGGCATCCATGTCTTTGAATGTATTGCGTATAGTGGACATGGTACGTCCGAACTGCTACTGCTACTGTATCTGAGATACTCTGCGTGCACCTGCCAGGAAATTCGTGTCAGTGCTTACAGCCCAGTTAATGATGCGTCTGGATGTCTAGCTCAGTCCACGAACCTGGTCAACATTGCCTGAACGACTGAGCTATGCCATGACCTAAGGGTTGCTGAACTAACGCATGGCAGCGCTGATCTGTGCTCTTGTCCAGCGGCCTGTCTGCATTAACTGCAGTTCTTTGATGTCTCGCTGCTGTCTCCATTGCTATCTGATACCGGATGAAGCAAATGCGCCGGACATCTGAGCCTCTCTGTAATCAGAGTACTACAGACCTCTCAGCAGCTAGCCATTGGAGCTTACGCCAGCAAGGTTACGGGCAGCTGTAAGTGCATCCTGTCCGTTAGCCTGTGCCTAGCTGATTCTGTCTCTGAACTGCTGGATTGTTCCTGTTCTGTTCCTCTGTCTCCACAGACTGTAAGCCATCGACATGAAGTCAACACCACGGCTGCCTTGCGCACTGGCGTATGCATTAAGTGTTCCCTGCTGGAACTACTGAGGAGTCATACCATAGGACGTATTGCCTGGAATAAGCATACCTGCAACTTCAACACCAAGCACGCCAGCTCCCAATCCGGCATATCCTCTAATTCCGTTGTTAGCCAGCATACGGCGCATTGCACCGCCCATATCGGCCAGCTGACCCATTGACACACCTGGAGCGTATCTCTGTATATCGGCGATTCTTGTCGAAATGTTCTATACAGTAGACACACTCAGTTGAGATATATTCTGACCTGTAAATCCCTGTATGGCATTTACCATGGAGCGAATGTCCTGACCAAATATATCTCTTAACGGCTGCAGGGCTCTTGTAGTGTCTCTTACTTTGGTCTTGAATCGCTATATGCTTGATGCCAGCTATTGTCCGCTGACATTGCCGAACTGATCACTGGCATTGGCTATTATGCCTGCGAGCTAGGCAACAGCTCCTCCTGAGAACCCTCCGAAGGACTCCCCTTGTCCGAGTATTGCTCTGCGCTGCGCCTGTTGTGAAAGCTGACCAATACTTGTAGCTAACTGATTGGCGCGGGTAACAGCGCTTGTATCTAACGGGTTTCGTCTTGTGCTCCACTGAAGTACACCTGCCTGAGCCAGCTACATGCCCTGCATTGTCCTTGTTACTTCAGATGGATCGGCAAATGTCTGTATAAGCCCTGCAGCCTGTATAGGATTTCTCTAAACGCCATATATACGCTGCTATATCTGCGCATTTGACTAGTTAGGATACAAGGTACTAAAATACGACCTGTAGAAGTCGCGCTTCAAAGCACTCTAGTTCTGCTGTCTGCTCCAGTATGTAGCAGTCCGCATCGAATCCTGAACCATACTGGCAAAAGCGCCGCTGTATGTGCCTCCATTTGTTGGAAGCAGCATACCGGCCAAAGGACTGGAGAAATTTCCGGCTCTGTTAAACTAGTCGCCTATGATCAGCTTGTTTACAATTCCGCCAAGCAGCGGACCCAGTGCAGATATAGCTGTGGACTGCAACAGGCTATGCATAGAATATGGCCCTGTCTGCGCACCGGATACACTGCGCCAATAGTCATCTCCAAGTTGAGTCTGCGGACGCTGAACAAAAGATGACAGCACCTGTAGAATTTGATTAAGTATATTTGACTATTGACTCATGCACGTCTTTCAACTGTTATTACTATGGCAATTTGAATCCGGCAGCACGTAATGTGTTCTCATAAATACTTTTTGCGTCTACCGTAAGGCCTGACTCTATCTCTTTGTTCGCTCTTCCGAGTATGTCATTTATTGCAGCAGGCACACCCTTGTTGAGCTAGATGTTAAGCTATGCGGCTATTTGAATACCAGCAGCCCTTAACAGCATCTACGTAGAGGATGCCAGCAGCTTAACAGCCAGGAAATTGCGATCCGTTGGGCGCTATGCGTATCTTTTTATTGCTCCGTAGGTATCCCGTTGCTGAGATAGCATTAACAGGCGTGCGGAATACCCTGATAAAAAGAATCATCAAATCCACTGGAAATCAGAAGCTCCATGGTTCTTGAATGTGTAACCAGAACCTTGTCGAGAATACCCGCTGACAATGATGTGACAACGGAAGGATCGACAAGACGCGCATACATTTCAGACAGCTGCTGTGCTGTACAATCCGGTTGCAGAGCTTTCTCCAGAATCTACAGACATACGGAGCTCACGTGGTAATCAGATACGCTGGTGTCTGTAACTATGCTGATGTTCTATACAGGAAGCAGTCTGTACAATCTGGATAACAAGTCGGATAAAATGGATTTCCTGTCCTTATCCTGCTCCAAGGAAGTCACGGCACCGAGTCGAATCATCTTATCTGTCACCTAAGGAGCTAACTATGTGACAGTGATTTTTACTGCCTGGTCAAAAAGATTGTAAGTCTGCTTGTAAGGCGCACCTGATATGATGCAGGCAAGATACCTGTGTTTAGTCTCATCATCGACTTTGGCCGGAGCCTGAAATGTCGGTTTTCCACAACATGGGCATGTAAGCAGCTCTTTCTAAGTGTTCGTCTATGACATTATTGGTCCTCCTTGTCTGTATTCACTGTATAGTTGCCCTGTAGCGGCAGTTCGTACTTGACTGAGTAATTCTAATCGAGAGCTGAGATTGTGCCAGCCTACCAGGCAGACTTACCCGGATATGACTTGGATGTTGGCTGATCCTGACCTGTTTCCATTGTTATTACAGGCTAAAATATCTGGCCGGACTAGGTACTTGTCTGCCAGCACATTTTTGGCATTCTGTAGTCGCCAAAGCTCAATACACCTGACTAGGTGAAGCTCAGCTATTTACTGCAGATATAGTTGTCGTTGTACCATTGCTGTGTCTGTTCCGGATATGATATAGATGGGGTATCTATTTTATATTGGAATATACGGGCAATGGACTGCCTGAAAGCTCGCAATGAATCTATTGTTACTTTAGGTATTATATCTACCTGTTCTGTTCCCAGTACCATATAGCTGGCGGCTCCGAAAGATCCATTTACAGACACAGCGCCATCAGCTGTGATATCTTTGCACTGTATAGCGCCTCTGACATGCATGATACCTGAGCCTGAACCTCCACTGACTGTAAAAGTCTGATCAGTATTGCCGACAGTTACAGTGCTCCTTCCTCCGAGTGCTCCAACAAATGTAGATCCTACATTAACATAGAAAGCCTGTGACAGCACACTTGTTGCGTTAGGCGTTATGACGACGCCAGCTCCTGTACCGCCTGAATATCCATACAAGCCTATGGATCCGGATGTGGCTTTCATATAGCTGTCCGCATTGAGCATGAGCACACTTCCATCGATGCAGATCGAACCGGAACCTCTGGTAGCCTTATCTCCTGCGTTCGTAGTCGTCTTATCGTTTATTCCTATGTACATATCTCTGGATGAAGTGAGAGATAAGTTGCCGTTACTGCGTATCACCATACCGGCAGACGATGTTTTAGATCTGTTCTACAGCACCGTGTAACCATCTTGTCCTCCTACAGCAGAAGACAGATACAGACTGCCCTAGGCAGCTACCTTTACTGACTTCTTAGAGGCTATGACAGCTGCTCCGTTAGCGTCCAGCTACATACGTCTTGGTATCAAGCCTATGCAGTCACGCCCAGGGCGAATGAAGGTATCGAGCGCACTGGATATGTAGATGTTGCCTCCGGTCATGCGTATCTAGCTTCCCCAGCCGTCCTTAATAAGGATAGACCCATCCTACTATTGAGTAATGAAGGATGTGCATTTATACACTCGCTTCTGTTGCCCTGTATACGTATCAGTTACCTATGCGTACTGACATGGAGCTAACTATTGCTGTGACGCCTGTCCAGAATCTGTCCAATCCGCTATCCTGGCTGTAAGAGGCTGCGCAAGACACTGCACATTGTTGGAATACAACCTGAGAATCTGCTAATCCGTAAGTTGGTTCCTGAGTATGTACTGTGTTCCTGACTGCTGCAGCAGCGCATCCATCTGCAGCGCTTTATCTGTCGAGGTAAACTGAGGAGCTTGAAACTAAGGGATCTGCTGCTATGCCAGCTAAGCCGCTGTCTAGTCCGATATCTGCTGAGGAGCATAAATATCAGGTGTCTTTATCAGTCTGATGCTTTTCGCGGATACTGCTTCTGTCTACCCATCATATGATACATGATTAGTAGCAAGCACAGGTATATCCATGTCCTGATACTACTAATCCTGCAGAGGAGACAGTACCGAGCTGAACTGGCCGGACACAAGTCCGCCCTTAAACTCCTGCGTTCTGTAGATAGGATCACCTGACTACGCGCTGTAGTCAACTGCCGGTGTGTTTCCCTAGCCTGGATTATTCTCAACAGGTTTGCTGCTATTGGTCTGCAGGACACCAAGACCCTATTTGGCACCCGATGCTGTCAGCTATCTGCTTATATCTGTACTGTGCTATATCAGCTGACTGAAAGAGTCGAACTAAGTGCGCTAAGCTACTACTGTTATACTGTTGTCCAGTCCGGAGAACTCCGTATAGGCAAGTCCGGAACCCTTTATTGTTATCTGAGCTCTCCCGAAAAATGCAGACGGTCCATACTTATCACCGATTACAAGGTCGCCGGGATAGGTATCCTAAGTAGCCCCGCACGGAGTCGAGTTCACTCCGCTGTTTGCGTACTTGCTTATCAGTGTCTACAGCTATGTGGAAAAAGTCAGGTCGCCTACAGGTGTGTTCCAGCTATAGGTATGCAGCAGAGAAAACAGTTTGTATGATTTAGGCTATCCGCCACCTGGATTCACAGACAGAATGTAGCCTTTTCCTGTTACCTTATTTATCCAGGCTATGACAGATGAACCGACAGCAGGCAGACCAGCTACACTCACACCAAAGGTACCTCCGCCGCCACACATCTTACACGAGAACTGTCTGTCGACACCTGCCGACTGAGTGCGAACTACTGCTGTACCTGTATTCGGCAGACAGGCCTATATGACACCGGCTATAACCTAGCTGCCCACATACGTGAGAGGCTGATTCTATGGAGTGAAGCTGTTAAGAACGCTCAAGGTTGGCTCCTATATAAAAAATGCGCATGTAGTAACTTACATGCGCATCATTGAACATCAATGTACTGTGTGTCAGCTGGCCGTACTGGACCACTTCATTTCAGTGAACTGCAGCACAAAGGTACCTTGTGCAATAGCCATACCGCCCTAAGCGATGGTAAGGTTGTACTGCACCTGACTTCCAATCGCACCGTTACATACAATTTCCTGCGGCTGAGACTTGACAGCGCAATCCTAGCCCGATGCAATGGAAGAGTTGGTAACGATAATCGTTATCGGCTTACAGGCACTTGCCAGAGCATCCAGGAATTCATTGAGTTCCGTAGACGGTCCGATGAGCGTATTGAGCTGCACTACACCGGAAGGAGCTCCGATAAGCTGAATCGGAGCAGATCCGCCAATCGGATACCTCGTGCTGACAGGGCGCTGATAGTTGATCGTGATGCCGCCAAGAGCGGCAAACACTTTATTCGCTGCAGCCTGGTTAGCCTGTGCGGCAGCCTATGTCTGTCCCCAGGTGACAGCCGCACCCTGTGCAGACCATACCTAAGGAGCCTGTGTATAAGGGTTATTGAAAACGCTTTTCATTCTCTGTCACCTCAGTTCATGTAGAATCTCATATGGAATCTGTTGAATGGCTTCGGGGGCTATCCAGACATATCCGCGTAGATTCTGTCCCTATGTATCTCGTCCTGTTCAATCGAATCCAGAGATGCGCTGAGCAGCTGAGGACCGATGAGATCCGTAGCATACTGCTGGAAACCTTCAAGTTTCGTAAGCAGTGTAGACTTGAGCAATGTCAGAAGCATCGGAGAGATGTTCGAATTTCCGACAAGGTCTCTTCCAGTGGTCTTAAGAGAGATGCAGATGCTGTCGATGTTGCAGACTATAGACTGCTCATCGAGATTGACATCATCGGCTGCAGCTGATGTGAGCTGTCTGCGGCTGATCACAACACCTTCTTCATTTTGTCCGACACGCCAGAAGCCATAAGCGCCGAGCTGCTTGAGCTGACTGGCTGTAAACCCGTGTTCCTATGAAGTCGTGACAGCGGTGACTGCAACATTGCTGAGAGGAGCATGCGGATAAGTTCCGGAACGCATTCCGGCAAGCGCAGCTGCAACGCAGTAGTTGGGAACAGTCTATCCGTTGTACATCGGACCATCTGCGAACACGATGGATGCCCGTCTGTCCGCAACAGGTTTGGCAGCGATAATGCTCGCTACAATCTGAGCATTGTCAGTCAACGTGTGATAAATGTCGGCAACGGCTCCTGAATCAATGTTTGCTGTCTGATCGCCTGCAACATACACCTTGTCCTTGTGATTGGAACCGGTGATGGTGTAACTCTTATCGCCTATGCGAAGCACATCGCCTTTAACAACCGTAGCCATGGCAAGCAGCGGAGAGTTGCTGAACGTTACAGCAGTCGTGTTGTCGGCAGCAGAAGAATCTGTCACAGTGAGATATGCAGCATTCAGCTTCTCTTCAGTCGGGATGTCGCAGCTGCCATACAGATACTTGGGATACGGAACCTATTCACCGGACTGGTTGGTCACGAAGTTGAACAGGTTTTTTATAACTTCCGCATCAGCAGTACACGGAACAATGCCGTAAATGCCGTCAGTATCGGCAATGAGATCCGCCGCATCGTTGTACACCTTGACAGCGCTGTTGTTGAGGTCTTCCTATGCAGTGGCTGTGAAGTACACGAATGCACCGTCGGACTCAGTCACGGCGCACGCAACAGCAACACCAAGTGGATTGTCCGCACATACTTTGCCGAGCACTCCCTAGACATCATCGATATCGGCAACCATGCCATAATTACCGACATACCGATTGGACCGGCACCTGTATTCGGCATAGAAAGCACCTGTCAGAATGGGGTATTCTGTCTGACCGATACCGAGATCCACGGTCGCCTCTGCATTGGGCTGGACGGAAACCTGCTGCACACCATCGACAGTGCTAACAGTCACATACGCCTGGTTGACATAGCAATCAACAACGCGCCTGAAGCTGACCGCAGTGATGTCTCCCTACGGAAGATTCTTGGTAAGAACGCACTTGGTGTACTTGCCTCCGTCGTCTCTGAGGAAACCCTGAACGTAGCAGTCCACAGTATCTCCTGCTACAGTGACCTTTACAGCATCTCCAACCTGAACGGCCGGAACAGATGTATCACTGCCTGCGCCATTGAAGACGTAGGAGATGCCTGCCTGTTTGATGCTGATCGTATCTGTACCATACACTGCATCAGTAGTAATGCTGTCGGAAGCTCCGAATTCAGGAAGGTACTAAAGCTGGGCGTTTTTGACAAGCACCTTCACGGAATCTTCGTCTACACTGCCGTCTTTCGTCTCTCTTCCAGGGAAGTACCTGAGAGAAAGTCCGTCTGCAGGAGTATATGCGACCGAATAGTCCTACTTTGCGTAATTGTCCTAACTGTCGAGTCTGAGAGACTCCTTCAGGTCGGAATATGTACGTACAAAGTAATTCGGACCGATAATACAGGCTCCCAACGCCGGTGTGGTACCGACAGTGGATGCCCTGTAAACCTGATTAAGGGTTACACTAGGATCCTTATAGTCTGTAATCATATTTATCCTTATTGTTTCGATACTGACACGTTGTTGGGCATATCAGCTGTTAGTTACCTTAATGTTGCCGAGCTCCGCATTCCGCATGCTGTAACCATTGAACACAGGTCCTTGTGTATCTGTTGTCCAAGTGAGTACACTCATAGTAGACACAGATATGGTAGATGCATACAACTGTTTCGCGTTGCCTCCTGATCCGGGCTGTACGGCTTGTGGACTGCTTATCTAGTTTACATTAACGAAACTTAGAGCATTTGTGTCCTGCTGTATAGCCTAACTGTTCATAGCAAGAAACAGCTATATGAGTTCAGCTAATAAGATAGTACCGTCACAACTCTATGTAATAACGGTAATTTGAATCGGAATGAGCTTGAATCTGCACTATTTTACAGGCGGCTGCATTGGGTTTCTGATAAACTAGGGATTGCCTGCTCTGTTGACAGGTCTGTTCTGGTATGTGATAGTGCCGAGACTGACAACAACAGCAGGTGTAGTGCCTGCATAAGTGCCGTCAGGATTGAATGCCGTACCTGTCTTGAAGCAGTCCTTGTTCAGATTCCCATTAACATCATACAGCAGACTGACAAGGCGCTAGTCCTTTATGTTTCTCTTATCTGCAAACCAGTTGTTGAGCAGATCCTTGAAGTATTTCATGATACGGTACTGCTGGGCGTAACCGTTCTGAAATGTGCTTTTCTATGTGTAGTCTGTAAATATCATAACTAGCTGAAGGCCTTATCCCAGTCCGGGTTGCTGTACTAAACATGCGCTTCCTGAATAAGCTGATCAGCATTATCAGTATACATTATATCCGACTGCTATATCAAATGCATCTGCAATGTATATATCAAAGGCACATGTTTAAATTTCGAAGCGACCTGTATCTTGTCTATGTAGTATCTCAGGCTTGTATATTTGTCTGCCCACACGTCTCCGTGCTGGATTATCGGCCATGCGGTGCATTTCACAGTCAGTATCTCCGATACCTGCTGCCCGGACATGGCTACAGACTGGTCGGCAGACTATCCTTGCTACAAGACACCTAAAGGAATCGCTTTATAGTACCCGCCCTTTTTACCTGTACCAAGGCACTGAGGACAGTGCTAGTTTACAGGATGATCGTCACCAAACTGCTGACACAAAGGGCATTTTGGTCCATAGGTTATCTTTTTCAGTAGATACCCCTATCTTCCTGTTCGTTGTATCTACATCTAGCTCAGCCTTATGAGATTCGCAGCCTATGAGTAATAGGGATAGGAAAGAGTCATGCCTGTATGCTGCGGATCTGAGGTGTAGCTCTGACCGTCTTGTGTCTGAAGTATCAGTCTGTAGTAGTCATTCTGATACTTGTTCCTGTTCCAGGCGGTAGTATCGAAATAGCAGTAAGAGACAGGAAGTCCCTCTTCCAATGTCTACCACTATCCGCCAGCTCTCGCTCTCTGTACCGTTATGGTGGCGGTCTATGGAATCTATACTCCATGTGTAAATTGCCAGCTGACGACTCTGGTGCCGTTAGGTTGCACAAATACCTTTATGGAATCGAACGGAGAGGACATGTTACCTCCACCAAGGCTACGAACCCTACAGGAATCCGTCTGAAATGCTTCCCATGCACTACAGCATGTTCAGCTAGCTCTTCTTGGCTATTACCCAGTTCTTCCAGTCTGTCATAGCTTTGTCAGCCAGGCTGGCATAAAGAGCTCCTTTATCGTTGTCATCGAATGTCAGTCCAGCGTTGGAGTGACGCATGCCATTCCTGTTGTATCTGTACATGGCCATTCTCAGACAATGTGCAGCTGCACCGGAACACAGGTTGGCAGGGAAAGGGAAGGAAGCTGCTGTCTAGGCGTTGGCCAGTGTCGGAGGCATCTAGTTCCAGTCTTGTACAGCTCTGCCGATACATCTTGCTATAATGATGTCGGAGAACTACAGATCATTCAGCAGCTGATTCTGTTTTGCGCACGTGTCATACAGCTACATGCGAACCTAGGCAATTGTTATCGGTCGTCTGCAGTCGATGTGGCTGCCATCAAAAGATTTCTATATCTACAGACAGCACTTGAACACGTGCCGCAATGCCTGGTTTTCATCGTAGCAAAGTACCTAAGCATAATGAAGTCCAGGTCTGTAGTCGACCTATGCCGGTGTGAGGTGCAGCTGTACACGTCCGTTGCCGAGATATGTGAGCGGCACTTGAAACAGCGCCTTGCCGTGCATGCCGTCTGCCAGACACATGAACTGAATTGTATGCATGTCCTACAGCTATGCGGGTATCGTTCCCTACATGTCTCTGGTCAGCTGCAGTGTGTACTAGGCTGTCATTCCTGTAGTGATCTTTATAACAGGCACACCATATGATGTGGCATAGTGTCCGTCAGCCATCAGGGACGCCTGACCATCGGCTCCCTGTCCTCCGCCAACACCGCCAGCACCTGCTGTGACCTAAGGAATACAGATATCAGCCATTATCCCATCCTTGATAAATACTTAAGCAGACTCCGGATAACCTGAAACCTGACTGCTTTATTCTACATCAGCTTAAACCCAAGTTTTGCCATTAGCTTTATGAATCTCTATTTGATCCGCATATAGCCCTTACCCTTCTGCAAGATCTGCATATAACCCACAGACAAATTATAGCTACCACGGTTACTGCTACAGTTTTAAATCTGTCTTTTCGCTAAGTTTTTGTCTTGTTGGCCTGTTGCTAGACCTACTTAACGATGGACTACACAATCTTTCCAATCTATTTATAGTGCAGATCAGATTCAGGTTGCACCTATGTGATAAGTTTATGTGTTCTGTACCCTATCTAATAGTCCTGATTTATCTAGTTCGATATACTGCGTATGCTGTCTTTGTTCTACTGTATTATTTGCTAGACAACTGTCAGCTACTCCGGCTGCGGCTATACAGTAGATCCAAAGGGCGCACAAGATAACAGAAACCCAAACAATAATATAGAACAAGCAAGCAACGCGTACTTCATTTTTTGCTCTCTAATATGTGCGTCAGGCGCTGTATGGACAACGTAAGCTAAGTTATCTGCTCTTGGAATGCGATTGTTGTTACGTAGTGATTGCGCCTCTCGCAGCATGTGGCCTAATCGACTGTCGTATCCAGTTTCCTCTACAAGGATTCAACTCGGCTCTAAAGTCTTTTGAACCATTTCTAATTTTGTTTGGTGTTATATCCGAACCCACCAAGTATTGCAAGTATTACTGTGATCAACGTGCCAATTAGCTACATTGCTATATCCTTTTATTATTGCTTTTGTATGTTTCTGCTTACTAGAGATGAGTGCGTTAGTTGTTTTGTTTTTTCGACGTCTGCAGTAGATTGATCATGTAACGACAAGGAGCACTAAGGCGCACTAAGGTGTACATATGGCGGGGTGGTGGCAACGGTTGCCGACAAGCCTCATAAGCTTGGATATGCAGGTTCGAATCCTGTCCCCGCAACCAATATTATGCTCCCATAGTTTAATGGCTAGAACAGCGGACTCTGTTTGGAGCTTCACACCGCGAGGTGTGTCGAACAAGAAAGTG
>UMCN01007719.1_pt1 | contig 14262 bp, 23 predicted proteins | sample 1964241 | NCBI WGS metagenome assembly UMCN01 (sample SAMEA4835969, study PRJEB28245) | human gut metagenome | biome: gut microbiome; material: fecal sample | place: Denmark | collected 2008
GGGACCACGGTCGGGATCTCTCAGCCTCTGCTACGCTTTCGCGCAGGCGTCCTTGACTACGTGCAAGTAGCTGAGCTGCAAGGACTTATGTAAAAATGTGAGCAGTTTAACGTCTTGCTCAGGACGTGTTCTTTATTAACTAAAGAACAATTTCAATACCACATACGTGCAAATCCCAAAGGATAACACGAATGTTGTATATTTATAATAAGACAGCCAGAGTTCTGTGTGGAAAAGTCCGCTTTGAAGCTTTTCCACTTTCTTGTTCAGATCTTCCAGCTGCTTTTTGACTTCACTGTCAGCGTGCTAACAGCAAGCCTTTTCGTTTGCGCACTTGGCGCACTCAGAACTGTTCATAGTGTGAACCTTTCTGTTAATAAGTTATGGAGGATCCTGCTTAACCACATGTTGAGCAGTCTAAATCCTCCTTCACTTTATTATGCCAAAAATATGCGCATTATTTAGCTGTTTCGGCGCTTTCCTGCAGGTATTTTTCATGTTCTGGAAAATCCTCCAGCTTGAGCTTATTCAGCTTCTCATAGAACCCATCCAAAACCTTTTCTCTGGTCTCGATCTGTTTATCACAGTGATCACGGAGTCTGGCGATCTCGTCTACAAGTTCCTTAATACGAAATTCCAGACATTTTACACTTGTGTTGGTAAGCTGCTGCGCGTATGCTTCGGCAGCGTCCTCCTTTGCGTCCACATCATCGCTTTCTGTGATATTCCATGTACGCTTTATAGGTGCGCCACACTCGCTGCACTTGAACATCTCCACAGCATAGTCGGAGTATGTGATGTGTGCATGCTCACATACATGCACGTTGTAACCTTCAATCATCTTTTCCCTTCCCGTCCTTTCCCAAAAGTTGTACGACTGGCCAGCGCGGCGAATCAGCAAAAGTCGCCAGATTCGCTAAGTCATACCGATTGTACCGATTTCCGTCGACGATAACTGCGTCTGCCGTATATGCAGATACAGTGCCTGTACGGACTATAGGTGACGTCGGGTCTGTGCTCTCGTGTATGTCGATACGTGTACCGGCAAGAGCCGGAAGCTGATTCGCATCGTACGGTTTGTATGTCACGGGCTCGTATGTGCGTGCGACATCATCGACGCTCATCGTGATCGTACCTTTGCCGAATTCGTACAGTTCAAGCCTGTCCTTGATCACCTTCAGCACCACACACAAGCTGACAGCATGATCGTCTAACAGTACAGAATTAGCGCCAACCTGTACGCCATTAATAGTGATTTCGTTGACGTCGCCCTCTTCCGCTTCGCAGTAGTCTTCGTCGAGGTCAAACTCATCAAAGCTCTTAAATTCGACACGCTCTGCTGTAATCGGACAGTACAAAGGACGATCTTGTGTATCCATCACTTTGCAATACGCAGTGCATTCTTTATTTTGACAAATGTACGTCATTTTTCCCCTCTCGTTTGATTATATTTTTAAAGCAGCCAGTACATAGCTCAGTAAAAGCGTAATGCCTGGCAAAACAGCATGGCGAGATAGCCACGCGCTGACAGCTGTGTCATCTTTGCCCTCGTTCAGCTTCACTGAGACAATCAGCACCAGTACAACGAACCAGAACACGCTCAACAGTAATAAGTAACTGGATATCATGTTAAGCTCCCATTAAAAGCCCCCTGCAAGTGTTACCTCACAGGGGGGTCATGTCTTATTTGTTCTGTGACTTGCACTTAGGATTAGTGCATTTCACAATGTACTGTCCTGCATACGGCTCTACGCCATACACCTTACCGCAGTGCTTACACTTGCCCTGTTCCACTCTCGTTCCCTTTCCATGTTTGCAGCAATATGCCGAGCATCATTGCCTCAGGAGCATTTCCTTCGTACCGCTGCTTGGATTCGAGCAGAGACATGTACCACTTGCCCTGCGACATCATGAGCATGTAGCCACCTGGAAATGCGGCATCCATTTCTTTCCGAAGAGCATCGAATACTGGTACTGGTTTCCATGCGTGCTCGGAATCCTTTGGCACAAACACAGCACAGTCTGAGCCAGGTTTCGGCAGCCAGTAGTCGCAGTCACGGAACCTGTCATCAGGTATCTGTGTACAGAGCTGGAGATATGTCGGGTCCATGCTCAGCCCTCACCTGCCTCTGCAGCCAACCTTTCAAGCAGCTGGGCCGCACCTTCCAGTGCCTTGATCTTTTGCTTTGCTGTCTTGACATCTTCAAGACTTTTTGCCGCGTTCTCTTTCATTTCTGCACTTGCTTTGGCAACCAGCTCTTCTGCTGCCGCCTCCTCGCCTTTCTCTGCTGCCAGTCGCTTATATGCATCTATTTCAGCTTTCAGTTTCTTCTCTTGTGCAAGTGTGTCTTTGTACGATGCCTTGCTGCTGGAAGCGCAAAGCTTTGTCAGATGCCCGAGACCTTCGATACCCTCGCTGAATTTCGCCAGCATTCGCAGCATATTCTCAGGCGTTCTGCCGGACTTCTTGCTTTCTTCGACTTTGCGCAGCGTAGCTTGTGCTTGTGCCAATGAAGCGTTGACTATGCGCATCTTGTCGGCAGCAGGCATGTGCTTGAGTTCAGTTGCCTTGAGGTCGTTTGCAACAGCTTCCTTGTATGCTTTTTCCGCCAGTTCCTTTCCAATAGCAGCTTGCGCTCTGAGCTCTGCAGGATCTTTTGTACCGTACATTGTTTCGATACAACCTGAAATGTACTTATAGAAGGCGCTTACAGGAATGTTTACAGCAGCTGGTTCAGATGGTTTGCGTGCAGCTTTCCTGGTAACTGTTTTCCTTACTTTGGTTTTCGGTGTTGATTTTGACATGCTCTTCTTCGTCGTTCTCTTTTCTGCTTTCTTTGTCATTACGCTTCTCCTGTGTGTTAGTATATTAGTGGTTCTTCGACTGACTCGGTTCTTGCAGTCAATTCTATTCCATCTACTGCTGTGGCTGCAGACATATCCGTTGGCTTGGATTCTAGTGCAGCAGGTCTGTGCACAGCAATGCGTGCAAATGTCATGCCTTGTGTAAATGTCAGGTTTGCAGGGCCTGTCCTGTAAAAATCAACGGCAATGGGCTCGCCTGACATGAACAGTGCAGTGCCGCTGCACGACACCAGACCATACCGCCACAGTTCGCCTACAGGATGTACGGTGACGTATGCGCCCTCAGGCAGCACAAGAGACAGTCCTGCAAATACGGACAGCAGAGGACCCGTCTCTGTCGTATAGGCTACTTTAAGCAGGTATACATCGGGTGCGATCTGCTCAGGCTGCTGCGCCTTATCGTGCAGTGTCGTTACTTGCATGGCTTCTCGCTGTTGTAGAAACGACGCTCAAGATAGTGTACAAGAGCATCGTACCTGTTGGCAAAGCCTGATGTCCTGATAGGAATGCGGCCGCCGCACTCGTCACATGCGAAGTGGCCTTTCCTGGACACGATCATGGGTTCCTGTCTGTCATAGTGCAGGAACCCTTCGGTGTCCACATAGTCGACCGGCATATGGACTTCTGCGTCCTGCATAACGTCGACAATCTGAGCCTCTTTCTTACAGTGCGGACAGATGAACTTAAGTTTGCGCTTTCTCATTTCTGTTCCCTTTTCTGTTGCTGCTTTTTTGCCCATGCCACAAACTTGTCGTCAAAGGCATCGGGTTTGATACGAAGTCTGTGGCCGCATTCGCTGCACTCATAGGCGACGTTATCGCCCTCGTTGATATCAGTGCAGCCGTATTCAACAGTGCCGTCATCCTGGATACCCAGAATGGGCACATAACATTCGGCATTGGACATACATACGCACATCGTATTTTCTCTTTTGCACTTAGGACATACGACTGTTATCATAGTACCTTTCCTGCCTTTCCTTTCTCTTTCGCTCCTGCGCAGCAAAGTACTCGTTAGCTGTCTTCGCCTTGCTGAGCCTTGTTTTGGTTTTCTTGCCGTACAGATCGCTGAGCACCTTGAAAGTCATATAAGGTTCCTGCGAGCTCTTGAATATTATGCCTTTCTTTCCCGTGTTGCGGTTATTGCAGATATCCGCTACGAGTCCGATGGTCGAGTCGACGCTGCTGCCTGCAAAAGGATAGTCATAGTAGCACTTGACAACTTGGCGTATCCGTTTGCTGATACCGTCGAGGAACAGTTCACGCTCTCTGGGCGGCAGCCACTTCTGTTCGTCCAAGTCGTACACATCACTGGCATACAGCCTGTGGTCCGGATATCGTTCCGGATTACCTCGTATGTCAGGGCCTACCCACTCGAAGAAGACTACTATGCTGCGCCCCGTACGGCGCTGCCATTCGCTCAATGCCGGTTCAATGTTCTCGATCTCGATTGTGTCCCATAGATCATTGTGCTCAAGCAGTATACTTTTCAGATCGTTCCGCTCTTCCTGCAGTTCCTGATTGGTATGTTTAGCCCAATGCCACAGACTTTGACAGCACTGTGCAATCAATTCCCACAGGGACAGCAAACAGCCACGTTCTTTTTTTGGCGGATGATACAAAAGTCGCTTAATCTCTGCTTGCGAGTACCTTGGTCGCTTTATTTTGCTGCCGAAGGCACAGGCGCCAAATCTATCGGCATCATACTTGTCACTGACACAGTACACGGCAACAGGAATGCTGCCGTCGACCATAACCTCGCCATAGAAGCGCGAGTGCTGGCACTTGTTGAACATTTCCGGACGATCACGTAAGTCGACAAACTTGCGTGCAGGTATCCAGTCAGGCTGCGGAAGCTTAGCTGCGGCAATTGAGGAACGGATTACAATCGTGTCGAGGTCTCGTTCTGAAATCGCACCGATCCGATTTGTGATATCTGACCGAACAGGCATCTTCGCCAGATCAGGGAACAAGGAAAGCGGGAGCACCAGACCGTGTGTCTTATGTTTGATACCTACAGATGAAGCATGCACACGGATATAGTCGTCTGTGACTTCCATTCCTTTTGCGTTCTTACGAGCAAAGTCACACAGATGCGCATAGGCTTCTGTACTCTTCAGTATTACACTGCCGGGAGCGAAGAAGACGACACGCTGTCCAACATTGTAGGTGTTTTTTGCGCCTACGACATGCCACAGCGAGTCTTCAAAGCGCAGTTCACATATGTCACGCTTAGGTGATTCGATCTCACGCACCTTGGAGATCTTTTGTATTGTTGCTAGATTTGCCACATAATTTTCCTTTCATATTCTTTCCAGTTGTTTGAACAGAACTTCGAGTACGCAGTCGTCGACCTTGTACTTATAGGCAAGCTGCTTCACTACAGCGTCCCATATCTCCGCCGTTGTGCATTCCCCTGCATCAGCTCTCGGCACGTCGATTCTGTAACAGCCCCATTCGAACAAATGCTGTCTGCGCCACTGCTCTATGTGTGTGTCCGCTATCTTTGGCGGATCGAGGTCGCAGACGCCGTCAGGTGTATAGTGCTTCTTCTGGTCTGGTATGTAGAGTACCAGCTTCGCACCGTCCTGCTGCAGAAGACGCACCTGTGCCTTGCTGGGTTCGAAACCGAAGAACGCCATGCCGCAGCGACCTATATGGAGCGCATCGATGATGCCTTCAGCTATGGCTACGATATGGAAGCTGGATGCACGTTCTCTGTTATATAGACACATCTTCTTGGGTGTTCTGGTGTCGAAGAAGTACTTGAGGTTGCCGTCGCTGTGCAACTGGCGTGACTGGAACCCTCTGAGACCGGCCTGATCGATTATGGGAAACTGCAGCCAGTTGCTGTTGCCTATGAAGTTCTGTTTCTTGTAGTTCCAGCACCGACCCCACCCTATCTTGAGTTCCTTGATGTCCCGTTCCTGTATGCCGCGCCTGGCAACGTAGTCAAGGACCTCAGCTGGAGCATCATGCTCAATAGGGTGATAGTCAGGCTGCCATTTGAGCAGGTTCGCCTCTGTGTTCCTGTGGATGTCCTGCTGCAGCTCCTGCGCACCTGAGAAGCAGTCCTCCTCGCTGACGTCAAGTTCCATTGGTGTACTGGACTTGAGGACCTGCGTGAGAGCTTCTCTGGCTTCCGGATTGCCACTGAAGCAGTTGCGCCTGAAGCAGTGTATGAGCAAAGGTGCAGGTGTGAGAATGCGGTCGCCTATACGAGGCTTGGTAAAAGACAGTGCCGATATATAGCAATGCCCCTTCCTGTCGCCGCATACAGGACAGTTGACCTGGTACGTCTCACCAGAACCTCTGCTGTCGAATTCCCATTCGCGCAGCTGCCCGCCGATCAGCTTGGGCCAGCGCAACAGCCTCAGTTTGGGCTGCACGTTCTCGTACTGCACATGGACGTCCTTGAACACAGTGCGAAGTCTGTTGTACAGTTCACGGTTCAGCATGTTATTCTCTTATAGTATATCTGCGGCTATTACCCCCATACCAATCAACAGGCCTGATGTTATGCCCGACCCCCAGAAGAATCTTTCAAGTCCGGTGATCTTGTCTGAGTTAAGGTGAATACATATCAGGATACCGATAGCAGACATTGTCCATATCAGCAACGGTACTCCTATATATAGAAGTCTCATTTCGTTCTCCTTTACATGTGTTTTATTACATCAGATACAGCACATATAGTGAGATACAGCAAAGAGATGGCAAACAGGACTGCGGGATATGCAAGCTCTTTTGCAGCTTCATGACAGGCGGCATTAAGTTCTTTCCGCCTCCTTCACAACCTTGACTTTACATCCATATTTCCGTTCCAGGTCAGCCATGGTAACCTCAAGTACCTTCCTGGGTCGCTCGATAAGACTGTGCTGCCAGTCGGTAGCATCAAAGGCTTCGGGAAGAATACACTTTGCCGCGCAGCCTGTCTGACGTCGTACCCAGCGGTTTCCGGAAATGACCGGCTTGTCGACAAACCAATATGCACTTCCATCAGCATCAACAGCTGCCCAGTTAGCATCACTTGGACATTGCGGTAAGCTGAAGACAACAGGCACAAGCCCAAACTTTTTCTTTTGAGGCGCCTTACTTTGTTTGTTATGCTTCCTGTCCGATCTGAACTTGGCATATGCGTCCCCAATCTCGGCCCTTACTTTCGGATAAGACAAGCTCAGAGATTTGAGCACCAGGCACATAGGTTCAAACACATCAGGATAGTCTTCCAAATTATACTGTAGACTGAAGAAGGCTTCAGTAAGAGCTTGTTTCTGCGACTCTATATGTTGCGCGACCTCTTTCTCAACACGCTTCAGTCTCCTGTCCAATATATAAGTCACACAGAACAAGAAAATAGACAGCATCAGGCAAAGGGCAATAAAAGCGTTAGTCATAATCAGCACCTACCTGGCACAATGCATCCAGATTCTTTCCTCTGAATGCTTCCGGCAGTCTGCCTTCCAGTCTGTAACTGTTGAGTATACTTACAGGAGAGTCTGTGAGGTTCTCAAGCTGTCTCTCAAACATCGTATCACTATGCTGCATTTTAGGCTGACTGAATACGCTCGCATAAGCACGTCTGACGTCAACATCGTTGAGACACATTATAGCACTTTCGATTATGTTATAATGAAGATCGTAGAATGCGTACGTCCCTTTTATGTACATCCAGCTGCACATCTCAGGTACATTGAGAATACGAGCATCGTTCTCGATATGACAGCAGTAGTCGTAGTTCAGGCTGACGAACATCGCATGAGCAAAAGCGCGTCTCCAACCGGGAAAGTTTCTTGAGCTTTTCCTGCCCAGAGGTTCCCGCTCCTCGATCCATGTCAGATCGCTGTTGCTGTTGTCGTATGCTATGTGTTTCTTTCCTGCATCGGACACAGGACCATCATTGAACACATACAGGTCTGCCACGACTGGAAACGATTTAACGTGCCTGTACCACTTTACAACGCGATCATAGTACCGAAGATCATCTGTGTTGGCACAGGTACACCATATCATGAGCTTAGGTGAGACGGACATACACCCTCCCGGTCTTTTCTGCACACGGTTCACACAGGTACTGCACGTAACCATGAGTCTTGCACAGATGCACAGTATCCTTCCCGCAGTGTTCACAAGTACGCCTGCAAGCAAGGTCCAGTTTGCTGTGGAGTGCTTCCTGCAGGTCAAAAAGGCAGTCCATAAGCTTGTCGTCGTCGTGTGCGGGAGCGACAAGACCATCGTACACGGTTATCATACCGTACTTTTCCTTGACCTGCCATGCGGTAAAGTAGTAGTCCGGGTTGCCTGTCAACATGAGCAGTTTGTTCAGGTTTTCCATCGATTTGAAGAAGTTGTCGAGGTTTTCGTGCCATCCTTCTCCGCACTCGAAGCCTGTAAGTGTATCATGCTGCGTGTTTTCAGGGTTCAGTCCCTGCAGATACACAGGGTACTTTTCATAGCATTGTTTTTCAAAGTCAGTCATTTTCTTCCCCTTCCATTATTCTAGAATTTGCTGTTTGCTGAGACCTGTAATACTTTTGAAGACTTCATAACTGAAGTTAGGCAAATTAACCAGATGCTTAAGTTGCTCTTTCCAGGTGCGTTCAGTCTTGGCTTTCGCAAGCGCAAAACGCCACAAGGCTTTCCAAGACATAGCACGCAACAAGATCAGGTCATCAAAAGCTTCGGTGTAGCAGTCAATTTTGATGTACTCTTTATACTTTGCAACATCTTTCGGATAGACAGCAATTACAGGTTTTACATAAGCAAAAAACGCCGGGAAACCGTATCTTTTCCTCCGGAAGTCATCATCAACTGTTAAAGGCTTGTTGAACATGTATGTAGAAGGTAAATGGGACACTGTGCATAAGGTACCTGCACAGTGATTGGCGGAATTGTAGCAGCCTGTGTTATGGTTCCCTAAATTATGGTTGCCATAGTTACAGCTGCCCCAATTAAAGCTGCCATAATTATCTCTGCCGTAATTACCTGTCCCGATATTCCCGTCGCCAATGTTTTCACGACCTGTATTATAGCTGCCGTAATTGAACGCACCGCTATTGCACCTGCCATAATTGCTGCCCCCGAGATTTGCAGCCGACAATATCTGCTGTAGCGACAACTCTCTGATGATACGGATATTGGAAGCTACGTATCTTCCTGACCGAAGGTCTTCCTGCACGTTTCCCCAGGCTAAGACCGAGCATACCCTTGTTGTTTGAGGATTCAGTCCATACTGAGTAAACTCGAAGACTTTAGCTACTGACGAGCAGAAGTGGAAACCTTGGGTACACAGCTGTATAGGACCTTTATGGTGGTATTCTTTACCGATCGCAAACTGATACCCACGACACTGCAAGGCTTTTGTGAATGCCTTATACCCTATTACAGGTTTATTCTTAGGAATTCGCACTTCACCTCTCCTTTACAATTTTTACTTTGCACCCAAACTGCCTCTCAATATCCGACATGGTAATCTCAAGTACCTTCCTGGGTCGCTCGATAAGATTGTGCTGCCAGCCGGTAGCATCGAAAATGACCGGGTTATCACCATCCCGGATTAAACGGATACGACCATAAAAGTCAACCCAGTCGCTTTCAACACGCGACGGCTTTACGCTGTACCAGTACGCTTCCCCATCGGCATCCACAGCTGCCCATTCAGCCCAGGCGGGGCAGGTGTCAAGGTCGAATACCTTCTCATTCAGCACGTACCGCTTTTCTGTACGTGTGACCTGTACTTCTTTTGTATCAAGCTCTGCTGCTTTCATTTCGTTCTCCTTTATTAAAAACCCCCTGCAAGTGTTACCTCACAGGGGGCTATGGTTACGCCGACGGTTTCCTGTACAGTACAGGTTTACCTCTGGCAAGCGACTGCTGCACATTCAGCATGCGCTGATTCTTGCTGCCGCGATACTTCAGGCGGTGGCTCTTGAGTGAACCTATGAAAGGTCCATCTATAAGCACATCGAGATGCGGCGCTATGGCAGACCACCCAGGCACTGTCTGAAGCTGCTCCCAGGTGTATCCTGTATACAGCCACACTTTGTAGCCAGCCTCCTTCGCCCTTGCGCACAACGGTGCAAGAGCCTCGGCCTGCACCATAGGCTCGCCGCCGCTCAACACCAGTGCTTTATGCACGGGATTCCCGTGCAGCAGCTCGAACAACTTTTCTGTCGTGTACACTGTGCCACCATCCAGACTGTGAGTGTCCGGGTTGTGGCAGCCTATGCAGTGACCGCAATCATCCATGAAAGGCGTACCTTTCGGATGCGTGCAGCCTTGACAGAACACTGTCATTGCGAATCCATCGTTGAAGTTGACAGCATCCTCCTCAACGATGCCAAATACTTTGATTTCAGGCATGTGTTACCCTTGCGTTCAACTCTTGTAACTTGCTGCTATTGAACCGGTTAGCGTAGCTCAAGTAACCTGTTATTCTTCTCGGACGTACAAATGGATGACTTGGCGTCTCCTTCTGTCCGCAACTCGGACAAACATCACCAATGATGCCGTTGTAGCCGCAATTGGTACAGGTGTCAATCTTGTGATTGAAACTGAAGTACCCTGCACCTGCGTCATGCATGATGTTTATCAAAGTGTGCAGCGCATCGAGGTTCTGCCTCGGGTCACCCTCACATTCAACGTATGCTATATTACCCGCGTTTGTCAACTCATGATACGGTGCTTCCAAGCGAATCTTCTCAGAAGCTCTGATCTTCCTCCACACAGGTACGTGGTTACTGTTCGTGTAGTAGTCCTTGTCTGTCACGCCAGGTATCACACCGAACTCAGCACGATCCTTGCGAAGCATCTTGCCTGCGACGCTCTCTGCAGGTGTAGCGATGAGCGACCAGTTCATGTGCTGCTCCTCAGTGAGCTTGTCGGCATAGTCCCGCATATGTTTCACGATGCGCAGTCCCAGCTGCTGGTACTGTTCACCTTCGGTGTGATCGTGCCCAGTCAGAGCTACAAGCGCTTCTGCTAATCCGACAAACCCAAACGACAGCGTACCGTTCTCGATGGCCTTGCGTATGGTGTCATCAGGACTGAGATGCTCGGATCCCATGTAAGCGCCCTGCTGCATGACATAAGGCAAGTTGTACACCCTGCGGTTGCACTGGATCTTGTACCGGTGTTCCAGCTGCCTGCGTGCAATGTCGAGGTACTTGTCGAGCTTCTTGAAGAAGATCTCGATGCGCTCCTCTTCACTGGTGCCTTCTCTGGAAGCCTCGATGGCGTACCTCGGAAGGTTCAGCGTCGTGAAGCTGAGGTTGCCTCTGTCTGTGACGATCTCCGGACCGTTCACATTGGAGATAGCACGTGTACGACACCCCATGTAAGCAACTTCTGTCTCCGGATGTCCCTCTTTGTAGTACTTGAGGTTGTACGGAGCGTCGAGATTGCTGTAGTTGGGGAACATGCGCTTGGCAGTCACACGCTCAGAGTACAGACGCAAATCATAGTTCGGGTCTTGCGGACTATATGTAACACCTTCTTTCAGTTTAAAGATTACGATAGGGAACAACGACGTTACACCCTTTCCGATGCCGTCGTCGATAGCCTTGAGCAGCGCCTTTGTAGCAAGGCGACCGCCAGGCTTCACGCATGTTCCCAGATTAATGGACGAAAACACGACTTGTCCTCCACTGGCTTGATGTTGTACACACCAAGGTTCTGTTCAACGGTACTCGTTACGTACCGCCAGGTTTCTCTTTCGAGACCACTCACTGCATTTCTGCAGTGCACTGACTATATCATTGACTCATTCCTGAGCCAGAGTGCTTCCCCTTCACTTGTCGGGTACTCCCATTCCGTACGGGATAGTCGATGAACCTTCCTTGTAACGGGTATCTCTCGATACAAGGCTCGGCTGCTGATTGCCTTCGGCATGACCCGTTAAGGTGTCCCAGCAATTCACTTTCTTGTTCGACACACCTCGCGGTGTGAAGGGGCCAATCAGGCCCTGCTGGCTAAGGAATTCAAGTTGTATACCATAGCTTGTGCAGCCTGGTACGTCTCAGCTTCAACGTCACGCTTGGCCCACTTGTAGGCCTTGTATAAGTCGTCGTTCTCGAACACAGGTGTGTGTTCCTGGTATCCATTCTCCTTGACCCACAGCTCCTGCATGTTCGCAGGCGCAAAGGCCATGTTCTCAAGATGCTTCTTCAGCGCCTTCTTAAAGCTTCTCTCCACATAGGGCTCCATGTAGAAGTCCCATGCCGGAATGCTCTCGCCGCCGAACAGGTCCGTCTGACCGCTCTGCAGAATGACGCAAGTCAGCGCCATTGCCGATGTGATGCTCTGAGGTTCTCCAATATAGGCATTGCCTGTGGAGAAGCCTTTCTTGAACATCTTACCCAGATCGTGCTGCATGCAGTTGAGACTGAGACCATAATAATCGAAATCCACACGCTGCTGCGTGCTGACTATATCACTATCTGTGTATCTGCTACCGACACACAGACACTTGGCACTTGACACACCAGAGTTGCACTGGTGCGCTACTCTACTCGCTTCTTCACAACCAGCTTTCCTGGCTGCTATGCTTTCGATAGTCGATTGACTTTCCCTTGCGGGCTTAGCACAGGATTCTTTCGTTCCCTGTCAGCACTGTCACACGACGCCATTTCCTGCGTCTGGTTTCCCTGACAGCACACCCGGCACTTACCGGTTCACCAAGTTTTCGTAACACATCGCTGCGTTACGCCACAATTTTCTCATGGATGTGGATGTATCCTGCATCGAACGCCTCAAGGATGTCCTTCGGCAGCAGGTGCCGCCTGTAGTAGTCCTTGCTGGCCTCCGATCCGATTCTGTAGAAGGCACCTGATACAGAGGACGCATTGATGTTCGCATTTTCTTTGTGCGAGCTGCCGTCGTCCTGCTTCTCTGTGAAGAAGCTGTCGATGATCTTCATCAAGTGCGTACGGGCTTCGCGGATATCCGTGCGCTCTGCTCTGTACTTGATGTAGGCTTTGGCTTCCTCTATCAGCTCTGCATCCATCAGTCCCTTCTCGACGCTGTCCTGGATGCTCTCTATGCTGGCGCCGTCTTCTGTGCTCTGTGCGATCTGCTCTGACAGCTGCACAGCTTTCTGTGCGAGGTCACCTGTCAGCCCTTTGTGCACAGCTGTCATTGCTGCTTCGATTGCTGCTTTGATTTTGGCGGCATCGAACGCTTCTGTGCGTCCGTCTCTTTTGACAATAGTCTTTGTCATGATACCTCTTTTTTGTTGCTGCCGGTCTTGTGAGCCGGTAACAAATGCTGTAGCGTACTAAAGAGCAGGGACACCGGACTTGTACCCGATGCCCCTGCAGGAATTGTGCACTTATACGTGTGCACAATGAATCTCTACGACTGGTGCTGTTATGCCTCGGAAACTTCTGCAGCGTCGATAACGTCGACTGTGTTCAGGTTGACCCAGAACAGAATGTCGTTCTGCTTTCCGAATTCAAGGTACACGCTGTCGTCTTCCAGTTGCTTGTCAAGATACTGCTGAGTCAGCTCGACATTGAAGCGCCGTCTGCCCTCCAGTCTCTTGAAGCTGCCTGATTCCAATGTACGTGCGGCTTTTGCCAGCAGCCAGGACGCGGCTACATAGGTATCGCTGACGAACACAGTTTCCGAAGCTTCAATTTCCTTTGGTCTGCCGATTGCGATTTCTATTACTGTCATTACTTTCCTTTCCGAAGACACTGTACAGCAGCGCCTCCTGTTTGTCCATGTTGAATGTGATCGCTCTCGCGTACGCGCGCGCGCGACGACCGGAAACATATGCTCTGCGGGCGTTGCTGTCGTTGGCGAGCGTCTCCTCCACTCTCCTTCTCTCCGGATTGGTAGACGGGCTGAGCGCTTTGGTTGCCACATCGCTGACAGGTACCTTCATACCGAACAGCTGCTCGATTGCATCTGCCGCGAAAGTCGACCATCCTGCTGTGTGGTTGCCTTTCATGTGCATCTTCCTGGCGTCCAGAGTGACTTCGGTTCTGTCCTTGATGTACTGTACAAGTTCCTTTTCGGGAAGGTACACGCGGCCTCTGTAGGCTCTCTTGTTGTTGGCAAAGTACTCGAAGTCTTTCTTGGAGACTATCACAGGGCGCCCAATATTGGCTCCGGGATAGTAGTTGGCCCCGTAGACGCATGTGACGTCTCTCTGGGCGAACCAGCGCTGTCCGTCCTTACGGAAGAACTGGAGGTTGTAGGAGGTTGCGGATGCGAGAGTGATTGCGGTTGTTTTCGTGTTTTTCATAGCTTCTTCTTTCTTTGTTTTAGTGGCAGTGACTGCCGTTGTGTTTGTTGTGAACAGTTTCCTTACTGCTCGGATTAGTTTGATTGTGATACGTTTGATGAGTCGTTTGACTGCCTGTAACATAGGCTGTGTCCTTTATTTTGTGCTCTT
>UMCN01031871.1_pt1 | contig 13924 bp, 16 predicted proteins | sample 1964241 | NCBI WGS metagenome assembly UMCN01 (sample SAMEA4835969, study PRJEB28245) | human gut metagenome | biome: gut microbiome; material: fecal sample | place: Denmark | collected 2008
GCTCTCAACGAGGGAAGCTCGCTTCTGATATTGCAGCTGTCCCCCGAAAGCTCGATAGAGCGCTCAAAGGAAATCGGCGCGATAGTCCAAAAAATGCTTTCAAAAAATCCAGAAGTAAAAAGGAGCGGCATGAAAATCGGAAGGGCGGAGAAGGACGACCACGCTGAGCCCGTAAACATAGTGAAATTCAACGTTGAATTTGATACGTCTAAAAGGCCGCAGTCGGAAATAATAAAGGACTTGCGCAAACAGCTCGACCGCGTCGCCGGAATAACGTATTCAATAGGGCAGCCGATGGCGCACAGAATCGATTACATGCTCAGCGGAACCCAGTCGCAGATAGCGGTGAAAATATTCGGCGACGATCTTTCAGTGCTCAGGCGCAAGGCTTCGGAGCTCGCAGATAAAATAGGCGGACTTCCCGGCGCGCGGGACGTGAGCGTCGAAAGGCAAGCGCAGACAGCGCAGATAAAAATCGAAGTCGATAGGCAAAAGGCGCGGCTCTACGGTGTGCGGGTAGGCGAGATAAACGATATTCTTCAAAAAGTTCTCGGAGGCGAAGTCCTCGCGCAGATTGTCGACGGCGAAGCGGTTTTCGATGTATTTTTAAGAATGGACGAAGATTTTATCGCGTCGAAAAAGAATATAGAGGGGCTTTTGATAGAAAATATATCCGGAGAGAAATATCCTTTATCGTCCTTTGCGAGGGTGGAGGATTCCACCGGCGCAAACCACATAAACAGGGAAGGGCTAAAACGCAGGGTGGTAGTTGGCTTAAATATGAGCGACGGAGACTCCGTGCGCTTGGCCGGGGAAATAAGAAGGATAATAGACGAATCCTTGGAGCTTCCGCACGGATATTACGCGAATATAGAGGGCCAGTTCCAGAACCGCATAGATGCGGGTAGGCGCATAGGTTTGCTGTTTATATTTGCGATGCTTGCAATATACGCGATATTATATACGCACTTTAAAAGCTCCGCATTGGTGCTGCAGATAATGCTTGGTATTCCGACAGCCTTCGCGGGCGGGATTTTTGCGACGTGGTACTTTATAGGGACGATGTCGGTAGCTTCGCTAATAGGCATGATAGCCCTGTCGGGGATTGCCGCGCGCAACACGATAATGATGGTATCGCATTATATGCACTTGATGGAGTTTGAGGGCGAAAATTTCGGCGATAAGATGATAGAGCGCGGAACTGTTGAAAGAATAAATCCGATTTTAATGACTGCGCTTACGGCGGCATTTGCGCTTCTGCCGTTGATGTTCAACTCCGAAAGCCCCGGCAAGGAGCTGCTGTATCCGGTGTCGGTTATGATAGTTGGAGGGTTGGTGTCATCTACGATATTGAGCGTGATAGTGACTCCCGCGGCGTTTAAACTTTTTGGGTTTAATCCAAATAGCGAGAACGCCGTATGAAGCGTAAATTGCCCATAAATAAGAAAGCTATTATTTAAAACGGCAGTTAGCGAAAGCCAAAATTCATAGTTGCACTATGTATTATCATAGTTGCAACTTTTTTTGCTTTTATGGCGCTTATTGTGTTGTTTAATTATATACGCGGCATATAGTAAGCAATTGACAAGGGGATATATTAACATATTTAACAACGCGGAAATGAGAATCTTATTAATAATATTTATATTTTTTTATACTTCTTTTGCAAAAGAGAATAATGAGATAGATATACTTGTTGCAAATTTCTGTAAAACTACAGATAAATACGATACTTTGGGGGCATATCATAAACATATAAAACTTAGTCCAGAACAGGAAATTGAGTTCGCGATAACTTCGCTTGACAGGTTGTTGGATAATCCTCAAAGGTTGAGTTTAGACTATCAATTTAAAATGTCAAAAATACATGTATTTTTAGATAGTGTAGATTCCGATAAAATCCCATTAAAATATGTACCTACTCTATTTAGAGCATTGAAAATAGGTTCAGTAATGCTAACGGGAGACGTGGTAATAATAGATTTACTTGATCGCATTGTTGGGAATAACCCCGGTTATACGATGCAATATCTTGCGGAAAATAATTTCAATAATACGGAAAGATTGGCTCTTATAAAGCAATGGGAAGAAATTTTTGAACTTAATAAGGAAAATATACTAAAAAAGCGATATTATAAAAGAAAATATTACGGGAAAAAAGTTGCCAATTAGCGGTAATATATAATGAGAACGTAAAAAAATGTTATCAAGCAAGCAAACAAACTAATGTCGAAAGCTCGCCCATATTAAAGCTAGAAATTCCCTTTCAATGGAAGGATATTTATATAATAAGTCTTTATCATACTAAGTGATGAAAATTTTGTACTTTTTTTAGTTATTAAAAAAAACTAAAGCATTAAGTTATTTCAATTTTTGGATCTGAAATAAAATATATTGATTAGTTTTCAATTATTTGTTAACAATTAACTGTAAAATGAAAACTACCATGAAGTGCTTGAGAAAAATTATAATTGGATTTATTGCGTATTTATGCATGAATTTTTCAGTGTGCGGCGCAAGCGGCAATAATGTAGAAGATGCCGTTAGATTGGAAAAATTCGGGATATCTGAAAAATCGGTAAACGATTTTTTTTCAACCGGTTTGTATAAGGGGTTTTTAGATGAAGGTAAACCTATATTGGTCTTAGCTATGATGTCAAAGACTATACCTAAGCCGGATATTAATTTGGGTATTTTCTACAAACTAACAGAGAGTAAGAAAATAGACCTTGGCATAAATATTGTAAATCCGCCTTTTGTTTTTGGATTTATAGGAATGTATGAAAACGCAAAATTAAAACTTGATACTACAATCGAATTGGGATCTGAAGAATTTAAAATTAATGCGGATACAGTCTATAATCTCCCAACTGAAGTAAAGAACGGATTCACATTGGTTAGATATTTTGAAATTACTAAAATTAAAGATAACACTTACAATGAGCCATACTTAGCATTTATATATAAGAAAAAGATTGATAAATACTAACTTATAAATAAACAACAAAAGGCTTTGGAGTAAATCAATAGTTTTAAGTGGGTTTCAATGCTTGTTTATAGATAATAAGAGTGCGATTTTGGGATAGAAAATGCAAAAAAAATAAAAGGTTCATAGAGAATTTAATTATAGATTGGGTAATAGTTATGATAGTGAAAGGTTATTGCATGAAAAAAACGTTATTTATTATACTTTCATTTGTATATTTTGCACTTGCGTGCTATTCGTCGGACAATGCGGCACCGATACCAAAACTAAATCAAAACGAAACTAAGGCTCTTAATCTTGCAATAGAACTAATTGAAAAACTATCCGCCAATACGCCCTTTTCAAGAGAAGAAGGGAAAAAGTTCTTTGGAGATACCGGAAATTTTTATGGGCACACGCTATCTTTTTACTGCATGAATGGCCTCGTTGATATAAAAACCGAGAGTAAAGACGGCCCAGCCGAGGTTGTTATAAAAAAAGATCTTCCATCATTGTCGTTTTTCGGAGAAATATTGCGAATATACAGAAATATTTTTATAGATGAAGATTCTAAGCCTCTCTTTTCCGTCGAAAATAAGTATTACGTAAATAGCAACAATGCAATTACGTATTTCGGGGAAGAAATGGTTTCAATTTTGATAAGGCCCAACCTAAACAAATCAACTCAGATTTCTTTATTATATTCAGTTAAACACGGATATTTTTTAGAAAATATTTCCGTAAATGAGATTCCGCTGTTTGTTTACTTAAAACTCGCAAGTGCAGATAAACCTAACAAAATCTCTGAAGGATTTTTAAATTTAATGAAAACATATATACTCTCTAAATAAATGTACAATAGGTACAAACAAGACACAATGATATTTTGGAAGGGAAGCATACAAAAAGACCGCTCCGCGCGCTTCACCGGCAAGCCCTACGACGAAGACTTGCAGGCGTATGTATTCCCATACCGCAATTACGACGCCTCCACCGCCCGCTGGACTTCTTCCGACCCCGCTGGATACCCTGATGGCATAAACCAACACTTCTATGCAGCTCCTATGTTAGGTATAGATATTTTAGGAACTACATGGAGAAATTTAGACTTTGTGTACCATTTTTATTTTGGGACATGGAAATCCGTTTCCCTTTCTGAAATCGGATTATCAAGTGCTATAGAAAATTCCGCAATAAATCAGGGAATTCAATCTCGTTTTGGTGATCAGATAAACCAAGAAGCTGTAAAACAAGCTCCAAGAACAGGAGAACTTTCAAAGTCTTTTAATAATTCATACGGATTTGGAGATGTATGTTTTTCTATTGGTAATGCAACAATGAGTGGAAATTTTGACGGAACTTTAACTACAGGGGAAAGATTTAGTGATGGAAAAACAATGTGTTCTTATTAAGGGAAGGCGACGATCAAATTCTCGGATACTTTTACAGATCCTCTTTCTGTTATAGAAATGATGTATTGTAGTTCAACTTCAGAACAAGCACCAGACTGGTTTGTTACTGCAATGAATTTGGGAGGGACTTCATTTAAAATAGAAGGAAGTTATTCATGGTCTTATTCCGGCTCATTCGAAAAATAATTAATGCAATGAAATATGTTGTATTATTTTTTATATTACTTATCGGATTTGCTTATTTTGCCAAAATAAGAATTCCGCTACCTAACGGATATATATTGGAGGGAAAATATTTTGGTTTTGGAGACGATTCCGATATTTCTTCTATAATATCTCCTAATAGAAATAAAAGTATAAAAAATATATTAGATTTTTATGTACAAAATCAATTTGTTTATGGCTGTTTTCACCCGACAAAAGAAGGGGAATCAAGATATTTTATACTAAATACAGCTACACATCAATTACATAGATATTATAGTTCAAAAGAATACGTAAGTGCGTTAAATTTATATTCTCTCAAAAACGGATTTATATCAGATTCAATAAACATACTTGAAATCAGATCTGGATTAAAAGAAGTTTATTGGTAGCGATACGCCATGAAAACATCGCTACGGAATGCAATATTATTAAATATAATTACGTTGTGCGTGCCCGGCGGCGATGTAGAACAATTCATAGTATTACAGTTACGATAAATCCGGCAAGTTGATAGCGTAGAATATGCTGCAAGCCCTGAAAAGAATGAATATTACACCTACGATAAACAAGGAAATATACTTGAAAAGCGCATAGACAATAGTATATATAAATATGCATAAGATACTGCTAACCAGCTAATGGAGATGGAATCTCACGAAGGAAAGCGCGAATACTTTTACGACATGGCAGGGCGCCTGTAATGGAGATGTTTAACGGGAAAATAGATATAGAATAAAAATACGGGTTTTTAGATAAGGTGATAGAGGTAAACCGCAACGGCAAGATAACAAAATTTGCATACGACGGCTTTGGTATGCTGTCGCAAAAGACTTTTCACGACGGTAGCACGGAAGTGTGGGTATGGGACGGATTGGCGTTAATCCGCAGGGGAAGCGACATATATGTGAACGAGCCGCATGTATCGGGCGGAGTACCCATATTAAGCAAAACCGACGAGGGTGTGCGCTACCACGAGCACGACTTTTGGGGAACCACTCTATGGAGTAGCGACAGAAATGGCGCAGTGCCGCTTCCATTAGGGATAAGCCCCTTACGCCGTTGCTATTCGCAAATCGGCTATTCCCGCCTTCGTAAAGGCACTACAAGAATTATCGATAAAAGCTACAATAAAGACTACCAAGACACGACGATATTCGGTGAAGGAAGTATCCAAAAAGACCGTTTCGCACGATTTACCGGCAAGCCCTACGACGAAGACTTGCAGGCGTATGTATTCCCATACCGCAATTACGATGCCTCCACCGCCCGCTGGCGCTCCTAAGCGCGTAGCGCATATATAATGAAAAATAAATGCTAATTTCACAGAATAATGTCATTTTATGATACTACATAGATGCGCAAGTAAGGTATCGTGGCATACAAATCCATATTTTTCCATACTGCTATACTTTAAATATTTTTTAGTTTAAAAATTGACGGATATATATTTAGCTTGATTTTAAATATATAATTCTTAAGCTATTCATAGCTTATATGGAAGGTAAATAGTATTTTATGAAATATTTTAGATATACAAAATTTCATAATTATATGAGGGTTATTCCATTATTAGTAATTTCGTTAATTTGTATTTGCATCATCTATATTAGAAATACCTTTGACGGGTTATATGGTTCGGGGTGTATTCAAAAAATAAATTACAGATACGAATTATTCATGACAGATTCAGTGCGTGGTTTTTTAATAGACAACCTTTCCGGTAAAAGTATTCCGATAGCCAATCCTTCATTTGAAGGTAATATTATTTATGGGGAATGTGAATCTGATATTAACGGAAACAAATATTTTATAGTAGATGTTTATGATAATACACCTTTGCAACTTGTAACAAAAAATAAACTTCAGAAAATATTAAGGTCACACGAATGAAATTTATAAATAACAATTTTTTAATCCGCTAAAAAAATAATTTATTTTTTATTGAAAGTGCGTGGAAATTATATTAAGATGCAACAATATTAAGAGAAAAGTATATTAGAGATTATTATATCGGGTATATATTGGCTATCAATCCACTATGGATTTAAATATATATAGAATAAAATGGAGATACATCATAATTCTAATAGTAATTATATTAGGTTTCATGGTGTCGTTAAATTATTACTTTCCAATAACGCATCCTTTAAAAAATAACTATATTGGAATGACTCGTACAGATGTAACAAAAACATTATTTAATAAAGATAAAAAAGTAGTAATATATTTTAACTCAAATTATAGAGAATTTTCTAAAATCGCAGATATGCGAAATTGCTCAGAACTTCTGAAGTCAGATAAATGGGAAATAGATTTTTATAAGTCAAATGGTAAAATATTTTCTTATATTTTACATTTTAAAGATAACATAGTAGAATCTCAAGAGATATCCCGAAGAAGAGATGGTCCTTAATCCTATAATTTCTAATACTACTAATAAAGAAATTAAATATAGAAAAAATTCTTATAATTCACACATTTCTTAATTATTTAATGAAAACAAGTAGCGCATGTATTTATACCGTAATTACGACGCTTCCACCGCCCGCTGGCGCTCCTCCAACCCTGCGGGATACCCGGACGGTATAAATAACCAGTTCTATGCGGCGGTACCCACTTATACTATTGATATGTTAGGAACATGGATTGTGAATATTAGTATAACTTTTTCTTCTCCTAATACAACATATACGTATAGCATAGGCGATAAACAGATGTATGTCCCGTATATCGTAAATGCTAATGTTTCTATTACGAAAGAAAAAACAGATAAAGATAACGTACTATTTATGTATGAGAATATTGGAAATATAGGCATAGCTGGAACGAATTCTTTAAAACAGTCAGGTGTTTTGGAATCAAACAGTATAGGCATAGATTTCAATTTCTTTATTAATCCTACTTCTGCTGGAGATGGATTAAAAAGAGCGTTTTCAACGATAAATATATATTCGAATGATGGTAGAAATATAGTGAAAATTGGATCCAAAACCCAAGAGTCTATATGGAATTTAAAAGGAGTAGAAAAATAATTCTATGAAACTCCTAACATTGCTATTAATTCTCATATCCCATATTCTATTAGCAGATCAAATAGAAAATAGAGGAATACAAGAAAACAGTAGTCAAAATTCAGAACAAAAAGATATATTAAAATTTTCAAGAGAATTTTATAGATGCTTGAATTCTGATATAAAGGAAACTATAACCATATCTACACGAATATATGATGAGCTAAAAGTAAATTCAGAAGAAATAAGAAGTTCAACGTCGAAATCAATAAAAGATTGGATTTCTAAAAATATTGATTGCTTTAAAGAAAGTACAGGGGATTATTATCTATTTTTTGTATATATTACAAAAACTAATACATATATATATAAGATAGTTCCGCTATTCAATTCTGGTGATTCCATTTGCGGATATTATTATTCTTATGGAGTAACTTCTTTTATAGGCAAAAAAGATAATACAGAGAAAGATGCTTTTCATTTGAAATTTCAATTGACGGAAAATAATTCAAAATACGAAAAGTTTAGTTGTAATTTATATACATATGTAGATTCAGATATCGCATGCATAATTTCAACCTTAAAGAATCTATCTTCTAAGGATATCGTAAAACAAATTTATCTTGTTAGATTAAGAAATTGAGTAATTTTACAACAACTTAAACTTTTATATTTACAAAAACTAACAATATATAAAAACATCTACTGCCGGTCATGCACTGGCGTCTTGAAAAAAGAGAAAATATATAGACAATATTTTCATTTTTTCTCAATTTGTCTATTAGATTTATTTATTATTTCTTCCAGAGCGTCCGAAATAATCTGAGCTTTCCGATCAATCTTGTCTACGTCAGTTATTGTATAAATTTTCCCCGCTGTTCTATCTACAACAGTAGTTCCTGCCGGGAGAAAGGATTTTATTGCAGATGATATATCCTTATTAAAAAAGGTGAGTTCTTTGTTAATTTTCAGAATTGTAGAATTTTTTATAGATTTGGATTTCTCGTCATAAATGTTTATAGCTATATTTAATGGGAAGAATACCCCATTAAAATTATTCCAGTCTGTAAGTATATATTCTAATGAAACAAATCTCTGATTATTATCCTGTGCTAAATATTGAGTCTTTTTCAAAAGGTATGTTTTTTTATCGAATATAATTCGCAAACCATCTTCAATAGAATAAAGTATTATTTCACTTGTTGATATTTCCACTTTAAAATTATTTATATTATCTTCATTTAGAATGGGTTTGAATGATCCTGAAACATCAAACCAAGGTAATAAAACCTTAGGAAAATCTACGGGCTCTATCGAAACCATTTTTTCGGCAATACCATTTTTATATCTAATCAATCCGTGCTCATCATAAGTTATAGTTTCCGTAGTAGCAGAATTGCTAATAATTTTTTTATAATAGCCAGATTGTATGTCAATGTAAACGGAAATATTAGAGACACCTAAACTTGGTTGTTGATTGTCTAATATGACATATTCTTCGATATAACTCGTTTCAAGTGTTTGCCAATTTATAAAACTTTGCAATAATTCCCGCCTCAGTTGAGATTCTCCGTATAATGCACCAGAAGATGTTTTTCCAGGCACACAAATGCGCTCCGTGGTTGTAATACAATCTTCACGAATTAGGTTATACTTTTCTCGCGTTGCTTCTCCTCGGTTATTAGTTGGCGAACATATATCTTTTTGTTGTCTGGTTCCACAATTTGCATTTCCTCGCAAAGTTCCAATTTTTTCATATGAGGCATAACTAGATGCCATCATAATAATACCTAATAATATAAATGCCTTCTCGATCAGATTTATTAATTTCATCTTATTGCCTTTCATTTATAATATTAAGATTTTCGTTGAATACTTTTGTTATTGTTTTTCCGTTTTTTGTAAGAGTGGCTTCGATTTTACCATCTTCCAAATATTTGAAGGTGGTTTTAGTGCCGTCAGACTTCTCGTAGGATATTATTCTATTTTGGGAGTCAAAAATCTTCTTCCATATTAGGTTCCATTTCCCGTCGCAATAAGTTATGCTTCGTTCGTCATCATCGCGTTTTACATTATATAAAACTTCTCCGTTTTTTATCTCACTTACAATTCTGCCTTTTTTATCGTAAATGAATTCTTGTATATCTTCACTTCCGTCGGGGTGTTTGATTTCTATCTTTTGCGGTTTCCCAAAAGTTTTTCTCTCCATGCTGTCGTAAATTTTTACAATATCCCCGCTATCCTTTTGGGTTATAGATATACCATTATCATTTTTGTAAATGACATCATCCTTATTTGTAAATTTGGATTTGCGTTTTATATACTTATATATATCGGGATCGTCTCTATTGGCTATTTGGTATTCGTACGCGTCTACAAGTTTACTATTTCTATAGGATTCTTCTTTTACAATAAATCCTGTATCGCTTTCCCAGAAAAATTTTCTGGCTGCGTTATTTTGAGTTATTGTAATTTCGCTTATATTATTGTCGTAAAACTTATACGAAAACTTCTTTAGGCGTTTCGCTTCTGGAAAGTCAGCATATTCGGACAGCAATTTGCCGTATCCTGGAACTTCCATTAACTTAAACCTTATTGTGCGTTTTTTTTCTATAAGATCCATATAAATTACATCATCATTCTCGTATCTGAACGACAAGACAGGCTTATTATTTGAAATGACTTCTTTTAGCTTTCCTTTCTCATATTTATAGGAGAGAACAGTGCCGTTTTCATATCTCGTTTGGGTTAAAATATTTTTCTCATAAAAAAATGATTCGCCGCAGCATCCGTATATTAAATATCCGTTACCCTCTTTTTCCAGCTTATGTCCGCTTATTTCGCTGTTGAATCTTTCTTTATTTTTTAAGTCTTGTCTTAAAATTAATTCATCTCTATTGGGCTTTACAAATTTATATGAGTCGTGTGAAACTTTTGATATATATGAATCGGTTAGCCCAAACCACCAGCCATAACCAAACATTTTTGACGGAATTCTTCTGTTGCTGTTAAAAATTATAGATACATCTATTTGAATCTCATCATCTACATTGATATAATCAATAAATTCATATATATCAACCTCGCCGATTCCATTTGTCCCGTCAAAAGAGCGAATATTTAAAGAATTAAAATAAATACTGTATGCAACAGAATGTGTTAAACAAGCAAGAAACAAGACGGCAACTCTCAATATTTTCATACTTCTACCTTAGTCTTTTATGCGTATGTTTAATAACATTATAAAATCTATAAGTAGATTATTTTTAAAGCAACAAGTTATAATTGTAAAGATTAAAAAAGTAGATTCATTTAATCATTATATCTAAGATTAAAAGCATAGTTCATATATTTTATTCAACTGTTTGGAATTCTCCAACGCAGTGTATATTGTACGGGAAATTTTAATCCCAAAAAAACGATATTATTATCTTCACTATCCGGATTTTTTTAAGCATTTCTCCGGATTTTATGTGTCAAATATGCAATATTACGCAAGCAAGCGCATTGCGCATGTTCAACTGCGTAAATTAGGCAAATACCACGGGGAATATCAACCCGAAAATATTAAGGCATATGCAGGACGCTAAGGCTGCGGCAATATCGTCGGCAACGCATCCAAGCCCGCCTTCAAAGTCTTGCATTTTATTTATTATAAAAGGTTTTGTGATGTCAAAAAATCTAAAGAATGCGAATCCCAACAATACTCCCCATGCGCTGTATTCAGAATGAAAAACCGGCAGGAAGCAAAACGGTATTGCGCAGAATTCGTCGAGCACAATGCACCCGGGATCGCGCATCTTTAGAAAGCGCTCTGCGGTATCGCATATCCCGACGCATATGTATGCGAATATCGCCGCGAAAATTATGTACCTGCCAAGCCCGATTCCGGCAAATAGCGCGGCGTACAGCACTATTCCCGCAGCGCTTCCCCATGTGCCGGGGGCATTTAGAGAGCCAAGCCCCCAAAGGGTGGCAAATCTTGTGGAGAGTTTTTTGGGAAGGGCTGCCGCCCACGGGTAGAGTTTTTTTCTGGCAGAGTCCATATTTTTGCAGAGTTTGAAGGGCTACTCTTTCAATAAATATCCGTAGCGGGTTCCGTAAACTGCGCCGGACCATACGGACAGTATTGTTGAGAGTATGAGTGTAACTATTGCTGAGAAAAAGGCAAATCCGTACAAAATGGAGTTTTCGCATTCAAAGTCTATGTCAAGCGCGCGGGCGCAGATTATCGCCCCGAGCGAGTACATTTGAAATCCCGCCTTGTATTTGCCCATTGTTTCTGCGGCAAGCACTATGCCGCGGCTTGCTGCTATCATTCTTATGCCGCTTACAAAAAATTCGCGCGACATCGAGAGAATTGCGCAAAACAGGGCCAATAATGTCCAGTCTCCGAACATGCCGAGCGCAAAAAGTGTGAGGAACGCGGTTGAAACCATTATTTTATCGCTAAGGGCGTCCATGAATTTCCCGAAGGTCGTGACAAGGTTGTTGCGGCGGGCTATGTAGCCGTCGAACCAGTCTGTAGCGCCCGCCGCGCAGTATATTACGAAGGCGGCTGTCGCGGCGTATTTTAACGGCAGGCACAAGAGCAACGCCGTTAAAAAAGTCAGCAAGACTCTCAGTGCGGTCAAAAAATTCGGAGTATTCATTGTTAAAAAAGTATTGCCACTATTTCGCGTTTAACAAGACTTTTTGAATCGCCTTTTTTAGGCTCGTAAAAAAACTTAATTTAAGCAAATGCAAAATTGTAAAAAAATCGCGGTCTATCCCGGTACGTTTGATCCCGTGACGAACGGGCATCTCGATGTTCTGCACAGGGCGTTGCGCCTGTTTGACGAAGTTGTTGTCGCTGTGGCGCGCAATGCTGGGAAGGGGCCGCTGCTCGACTTCCACACAAGAAAGCGCCTTTTCGAGGAAAATTTGAAGGGAATTAAAAATGTGAGGGTCGAGGCGTTCGACGGCTTGACTGTCGATTTTGTCCGCAATACGGGCGCGAGCGCCATCATACGCGGACTTCGGGCGGTTTCCGACTTCGAGTTTGAATTCCAAATGGCGCAGATGAACCGTCATCTTGACGGCGAAGTCGAGACTATTTTTTTGATGCCATCCCACAAATATTTTTATTTGAGCTCAACGTTGATAAAGCAGGTTGCCTGCTACGATGTCGGGCGCATCGGAGAGTTTGTGCCCCCGAATGTCTTGGAGGCGTTGAGGTCGGTGTTTGCGGGCGACGAGGCGTAATTTTAGAGAATTTTTTCCCGCCGCACAAAACAAAAAAATGTCCCGCGAGCATTGCAGCGGGCGTTTTTTTTTGTGAATTGCGCGGAGTGCCCGCGTGTTTCACATCTTGCCATTATATCAATGGAAATGCTGAAATCGTTAAGCCAAATTGTGCTGACTGCCCCTCAGGATTTATAATCCTAAAATAGCTGAAAATTATCGGCGTTTTTTAGGAGGGAATTTTTAAAATATTTACGCTGTTTTTTTACCAGTCCAAGGGTGTCTTTTACGATTTGCTCTTCCAAATCTGAAACGCAGCTGTTGCCACGTTCGAGCCAGTCGATAGTTTCGCGGTATCCTATTGCCGAGCTTGCGGAAGGGTTGTTTTTTATTCCAAGGCCGATTAGGCGCCGCGTTTCTTCTATTAGGCCTGCGCTTATCATTGTGCGGGTGCGAATGCGGACTTTTGGGGCAAGCTCTGAGTCTGGAAGGTCGAGAATGCGCACTTTGCGGAAAATATTGCCCATTGGGCAGGGGAGGGCGGCAAACCTCGCGGAGAGCTCGGCGCAAGTCATTCCCGACGCCATGCAGCGCGCGAGCGCGTTTTTTGCGCGCCGCGGGTTTAAAATATCGACCGTATCCGCGGCGGCAGGGTCTATTTTTAGAAGCGCCTCCTTAAGCGCGCTTGCTCCTCTCTGCTCTATCTCGTCGCAGACGCTTTTTATTTCCGACGGTATCCCGACTCCGTCGGTGACTGCCGCGAACCACGCGCGCAGGTAAAATCCGCTCCCCCCGCACACTATGATTTTTTTGCCGCGCGCTGCAATATCTTCAAGGGCTTTTTTGGCGAGCGCAACGTATTCCGAAACGTCGAAATGTTTGTCGCAGTCGCAAACGTCCACAAGGTGGTGTGGAATCTCCGACATTTCTTCCGCCGACGCCTTTGCGCTGCCGATGTCCATGCCCCTGTATATTTGGACGCTGTCGCAGGATATGATTTCGGCGCCCTCTCTCCGCGCGAGCTCCATTGACATGTTCGTCTTCCCCGAGCACGTGACGCCCGTTATAATGAAAACTTCCGTCATTTTTTTGCGTTAATGGCGGCG
>UMCN01050554.1_pt1 | contig 13651 bp, 17 predicted proteins | sample 1964241 | NCBI WGS metagenome assembly UMCN01 (sample SAMEA4835969, study PRJEB28245) | human gut metagenome | biome: gut microbiome; material: fecal sample | place: Denmark | collected 2008
CGCCCTCGGTCGTTGGTCGTCTGTCGCCTCCGCTGTTAGCACATTTGTTCTTGTCAGCTCGGCTATTGATACATTTGTTCGAGTTAATACATTTGTTCGTCTCTCTGTTCTATATCAACTATAACAATAATTTGTTTACACTTTGTTCATAATTTATCCTTTATTTGTTAACAACTCCATGATACAATAAAAGAAAAACTCAAGGAGATATAAAGAAATGAAAAGACCTAAAGACGGCATTATATATAGCAAGTTACCACCTTATGAAATGTTGACACATGCCATGTTAGTTCAAGCGGTTAATGATATTAAGATATCGACATGGAGTATAGCACCACGTAATAAATGTAATTGTAGCTATAAAGAAGGTATAGAAGCGGTTCAATACGTTGTTTTAGTATTGGAACAGAACGGCTACACTGAAAAGCAAATTGGTAACATTTTCAGAGAAATTACACCACATAACTATAAATATGACATTGTAAAAGAAGAATTAGCAAAGAGAGGTATCGAGTTATGAAACAGACAGAAATTCAAGCAAAATATTTTACACGTTGGCACTACGATTCTATTGTGTCCACTTCAAGTAAGTCTGAGTATATCGCACGGGTCGGCAAACTTGCCAACGTTGCAAACAAAAGAGCGAAAACGCTAACGACAGCAATTAGTAAAGGTCGAATCACAGAGGATAGAACAGCACTTTTCAGATATCGGGATGCTGTTGACTACTTCAACAAGCACGTTTCTTATAACGCTTCTTATGTTTCAACTGGTAAAGCAGTATATAAGGATTTTTCAATTCGTGAGATGAGAGCACTTGAAAACAAGCTTCTCCGCTATCTCGAAGCAAAAGCTTCGACAGCAAGAGGCAGTATTGAAGTAGAAAACAAGCGTGTTGCAACATTCAAGGAGCGTTACGGAGTTGATATATCTAAACTTAGCAAAAGCGTTCGTGACAAGCTTTTCAATACGTTGTATTATCTGTCAGATAAAAAATATGCAAAGCTTTCAAGTGATCAAATTGTTACACTGTTAACAGAGGCAATAAATACAAACAATAGAGAGGGCTTGCAAGAACTTTTTAAAGCATCTGAAGAATTATACCCAAATTTAAAAGATCAAGCTGAGTTTAGAGTCGCAATTATACAAAATAGTTCGCTATCATGGAAAGATAAAGCGAGAGAATTTAAAGCAGCAAACAAACTATACAAGAGCATTCGAGCGAAGCCAAAACCAAAGTCTATAAAACAGGAGCTGTAAATCATGATAGTTCAATGTTTAAATAGATCAAACGAATATGATAATATAGAGGTTAAGTCAGTGACGGACTATGTGCCGTCACATGGCTTTTCCTTGCATAAACCTTTAGGCAAAAAGAAAGACAGTCCCTATTATATTGATCAATTTGGAACATTTGACATTGAAACAACATCACGGACACGGATTGAAAAAGATGATCAAGGCGAAGAAGTCACAAAGCCTATTGATGCTTTTATGTATGTTTGGTCTGCTTGCATTGATGGCGAAGAAGTGCAAGGCAGATATTGGAAAGATTTTATTGTTTTACTTGATAAAATACAAGCTTACTATAAAACAAGTGAGTCACGGTATTTTGTGATTTACGTTCACAATCTGCCTTTTGAATTTTCTTTTATGATTGGCTATTTAAACGATTATAGCGAAGTGTTTGCAACGGGAAAGCGTAAACCGCTTGTGTGGCGCTTAAAGAAACGTGGTATTGAGCTGAGGTGTAGTTATAAGCTCACAAACATGTCGCTTGATAACTTCACGAAAAAAATGGCGGGATGTGCACACATAAAAGCAAAAGGTGATTTGGACTACTCACTTATAAGGCATAATGAGAGCTATATCAATCCTATAGAGTGGGGATATATCATCAATGATACTTTAGGACTTTGGGAAGCAATCAGTTACATGCTTACAAAAGATAAAGATACAATTGCAACTGTGCCTTTGACAAGTACCTCATATGTAAGGCGAGACATGAAAAGAGCTATAAGAAAAGGCACTACCACCAGAATGCTAAAGAAAAAGTTAGCTTTAACAGACAAAACATACAAACTTTTGAAAGAGGCTTTTCGGGGTGGTGATACTCACGCCAACATGATAAAATGTGCTAAAATCTATCATGACGTTTATAGCTTTGATGCTAGCAGCATGTATCCAGCTATGCTTCTTTTGATGCAGTTTCCAATGACGGCATTTGAAAAAATGCCCGTAACATCAAAATGTTTAAAGTATATAAAAAGTAAAAATCTTGCATGGATAGCACAAATAAAGCTTACAAATGTAAGACTTAAAGAAGATCAATACAATCCGTATCTATCTATAAGCAAATGCCGTAATTTGCAAGGTGTCGACCCCGACAATGGCAGAGTGTGGAAAGTGGCAGAGCTTGAAACAACTGTGACAGATATAGACTTTTCCATAATAGAAGAATGCTACGATTTTGACAGCATTGAAATTATAGAAGATACACTCTATACTGCACGCTATGGATACATTCCCGATGATGTAAGAAGTGTTATTATGGAATATTTCACGGCGAAAACAAAACTGAAAATATCCGTAAAGAAAACAGCGCCAAATTCAAAAGAGAGGGAAGAAGCGGAGTACGATCTAATGAAAGCTAAAAATAAATTAAACGGTATTTATGGAATGGCTGCAACAGACCCTATTCACCCTATTATGTTGTATTTGGAAAACGAATGGCAAGAATTTTCGTACGCAATGTATGAAAATGATACCTCATATAAAGAAAAAGTTGACGCAAGCGGCTTTTCGATTCCCGATGAAAAATCTATTTCAGAACAGAGTGAGAAAAGTGTTTTGCCGTATGTGTGGGGTGTATATACAACTGCTCACGCACGTAAACATTTGCGACGTATTTTAGCTTGTGCAGAAAGTAACTATATTTATTGCGATACAGATAGTTGTAAAGCAACTAACTTTAATTTTGAGAAATTGACAGAATTAAATAATTGGATATATGAGCTGTGTGAAGAAACTAATACTTTTGTTGATATTGACGGCAAAAAATATTATATCGGATATTTTGACTGTGAAAGCGATGTAAAATCTGAAAATAGGTATGAACCCGAATACAAAGATTTTAAAACGCTAGGCGCAAAGAAGTATTGTTTTAATGCTTATAAAGAAACAAAAGACAAAACATACTTTGGCTGTACAATATCGGGAGTTAAAAAGGCACGTGGTGTTGAAGCGATCAAAAACCTTGATAACTTTAGAGACGGTTTTAAGATAAAAAATAGTGGCGGTTTTCAGATTTGGTACAATGATAGCGATAACGTTACAAAAGTAAAAGTTAAAGATTATCAAGGCAAAGAAGCAATAACAGAGTATACGGGCTATAGTTGTATGATAGCACGCGATTATGAGATAGGTTTATCAGATGATCAAATCAAGAACTATACTATAGTTGATGAAATAGCAGAATAAACAACGTTTTATTTGCAAAACTTTATTAGATATTGTATTATATACTTGTAAAGGATAATACCTTTAATAAAAAAGAAAAGAGGATAGTGAAAATGAGAATTGAAATGCAATCAAGAGAGTTTGACAAGAAAGAAATGTTTAAGATGGCAAATGATAATCATTTGTTAATGAAAAATTTGCCAGACGACACCATTCTAAACGTAACTGATTATGTGCGATACACAACAGATGATGGAAAAGAAGTTGCTGTGTTCTACAATACAGATATTGAGACGGGTGAAATTGTAACAATTGCAACGTCAAGTCCAATTGTGATTAAGACGGCAGAAAGTGCTTTCCATTTTATGGACACCTACAATTTGCAGTTTAGGCTGACACGCTCACAGAGTAAGGCAGGCAGGACTTACATGAATTTTGAGCTTGTATAAGGCAGGAAGGGAAGTCAAATGACTTCCCTCTTTTAAGTTAAGAGGTGATAATATGAACTTGTATAAAGAAAACGGGTATTTGAATTATAAATATATTTGTGATATTGGACAGCGATATATAGATATCATAGGGGGCAGAGGTATTGGAAAATCACATCTAATATGTGATATATGGAATGATGGGCACTTCCCTATTTTATATGTGCGTAGAACGAACGTTGCACTCGAGAACAGCTTTTCTACAATTGGCGACTTTGTAAAACCTGACTGGTTCGGGAAAGATATTCGTTTGAAGTATAACGACAAAAAAGGATATGGCAAAGCATATCTGACAGACGAGGACTTACAAAACGATAAACCTTTTATAGTTGGGGTGTCATTGTCTACTTTTCAAAACAAAACCGGAATAGATTTTACAAGGTTTTATGATGTGATTTTTGATGAATTCATTCCTCAAAAAGGCGACAGACCTATAAAAAATGAGTTCCAAGCATATAAAAATATTATGGAAGTACTTTTCAGAAATCGCCCTGATTCAGAAACGGAAAAAATAAGAACGTGGTTTTTTGGGAACTCTAATGCGATTATGTCTAATATTTTAATCGGATATCGCCTTATACCTGACTGTTACAAAGCAGTAAAAGAAAGAACTGAGATTACACAAGTAAATAGGTGCGAAACAACACTCATACTGCCTTTTAAGTCTCCCATTTCTGAGAAAAAGAGACAAAACGCTTTTTACAGAAATCTTCCAAAAGGCAGAGCGAAAATGGAGCTTGATAATGACTTTATGGATTTGGAAGATGATAGAATACGGCATCAAAACTTAAAAGAATACACGCACGATATGAAAACACCTTTGTTTTCCGTGTGGCTTCATAAGTCAGACTTTAAATTTTACGTGACTAAACCTATGCGTTCTCATTGCGATGATGTTTTTGATGCTTCGCCATCATCACTAGAACGTTGGCAAACAAGTAGTAAAAAGTATTTAAAACCTATGTTTATAAGTGGGGATATAACATTTTCAGACTATGAAACACAGTGCGATTTTTTAGCATCTTTTGATTGTGTATCATGGTATGATATTCTATAAAGTTGTAATTGACAAACAATTATATAAATGATATATAATAAATAGGCGGTTGCACTATCCAAACACTAGCCAGTGTGTGCGAGTCGGGGACGACAGACAGACCGCCTATTACTGCTGTATAGCGTAGATGGTTAGCGCATGTGACTTTGAATCACAAGGTAACAGTTCGATTCTGTTTACAGCTGTCAACAAATAAAGAAAGAAGGTTAAAATATGAAAATTGATGAAATTTTGAAGCTTGTAAATGCAGGCTACAGTAAAGATGAAATTGCAGCGTTTGACGTTACGACAGATAAGAATACAGATCAGAAGACAGATCAGAATACAGATCAGAATACAGATCATAAGGCAGATAGTTCATTTGACTATGACAAATTTGCGGCTGCACTTGTAAAAGCACAGCAGCTTGCAAACGGCAAGACTAATTTTGGCGGTTCAAACGACAAGCCAGATATTAGTAAATTTTTCTAAAGGGGGGTAAACAATGGCAAATCTTACATATACACAAATTGCACCACTACTTACAGAAATGTATAACCAGTATACTGGTAGAACGTCTGCTCAAAACTTAACTTTTGGGCAGATGCAAAATACGTTTAAAATGGGCTTTGATAGAGAAGATGACAACCTTTATCAAATCATTCCGACAGTTCTTGCAAAATCAATTTATTCTATTCGACCGTATTCACGAAAACTTTCTGGTATGGTTTGGGATGCGCAGCGCTATGGTAATTATATTAGAAAGTTTACCCCGATTGTAAATAACTCTGAGGTTGATAATGATGAGTGGAATATCAATATTGAGCTTGCTAAAGCTGAGGCAAGTCAAGATTGGAACGCAGGAACAAAGCCCGTAAAGTATGATGTACTTCTTACAATCGCTAGTGGTGGTCAAACTTATGCTAGGAAGTACACTATTTACAAGAATCAGATCAATGCAGCGTTTGATTCTGAGGCAGGAGTAGCAGCGTATTTCTCTATGTTGATGACTGAATTTTCAAATGTTTACGAGATTGACCTTGAAAATAGGTCGCGTGCGCAACTCGCAAACCTTGCAATTATCCTTGCTGATGCGGGTAAAGCAACACCTACAAGTGGCAATATGTGCAAAAAAGAGCAGGTTTTTCACGCATTAACAAAGTACAACGCTGAGACAGGGCTTGCAATGACTGCAAAAACAATCATGAATCCGGCTGATTTCCGCCCATTTATGATTTGGCTAAGTGCAGAAATGAAAACGCTTAAAGAAAACCTTGCCGTTCGCGGTACACGTTTTCATGGTGATTTCACAGGCAAAGTTGTAAACAAGCATACAGACGCGGCTGACTTGCGTTTTTATCTGGTTTCAAAATTTGGAAATTATTTTGAGGCTAATGGCAGCGAGTTTTTCCACCCTGAGAAAGCTGAGTTGGGAGATTATGAGAAAGTAACTTTCTGGACTGACCCTAGCAATCCAATGCAAATCAAGGGTAGCGCTGAGGGAGTAAAACCAGATGGAAAGACAAAGTTTACTTTATCAAATCAAACGGTTGACAACGTTCTTGGAATTATGATGGATATTGACACGCTAGGAATCGTTCCTGTTGATCAATGGAGCGCACTAGAACCATTAAACGCACGTTTTGGATTCAGAAACGGTTGGAATCATTACACATTCAAGACACCTGTTGACTTTACCGAAAATGCAATTTTGATTTTACTTGATTAACGTAAAGGGGCGCAAGCCCCTTTTCTTGAATAGGGGGTACATATGGCATTTGAAGTTAAATTTGGAAAATCAGACAAAAGAATAAATAGTACGAAAATTCCAACGTTTTCAGAAGGTGCATCTTGTGTACTTAAAAGCGGTACAAGTGTAGAAAATCCAACTTTCATTTTACAAGGTGTTGCACCTTTTGAGTGGAATGTTGCATACTGTGCAACTTTTGGTAGGTATTATTTTGTTAATGATGTTACATATGTAGAATCTACTTATGAAATTTCTTGCACTTGTGATTATTTGGCAAGTTATAAAGATGAGATTTTAAGTAACTCTATGTATGTAACAAGATCATCGAATGTTGCAAATTTTAACAGATACTTGATTGACACCATGTTTCCAACTACATCCCAACCAACAATTTCACAGTCAACTGCAACTTTACCAACTTCAACAACAGGCTCGATTTTGTGTTGCATTATCGGTAATGGCGAAAATTCTTTTTTGGCTTTACATCCTGCAACGTTTAAAGCTGTAACAAAATATTTGTACTCTCCTGATTATTTAAACGGTTTAAACACAATACTTGAAACACCTGCGGATGTGCAAAAAGAAATAGTTAGACCGCAAGATTACTTACAAAGTGCAATATGGGTTCCGTTTGATGTTCCAGACGGAACGCCAACACAAATTGTACTCGGGTATGTTTCCACAAGTTATAGCGGCAGAGAAGTTGGCACAGGGGAAGTCTTTACACATATCATATCTATAGCAGTACCGCATCACAGCGAAAGTGATACTCACAAGTATATGTTATATGAACCGTTTACGCAATATATACTAACATTGCCTTTTATTGGAACTATGCGGTTATCCAGTAAAGAACTAGCAAATATTGACGCTCTAACAATAAAATATTCTGTCGATATAAACGGCGCTATTTTTGTTACTGTAAAGGCGGGAAGCGTACTTCTTTTCACTGCAACGGGAAATTGTGGCGCACCTGTTAGTTATTCGTCACGTTCTACAAATGTCATTGGTACTGTATCAAGTGCAATCAATGCTGCTTTTTCGTTTGCAACGCATAACATTTTAGGTGGTATATCTGCTATTGAGTCTGGCATTTCTAGCATTGCGCCAACTGTTGAAACAAGTGGCGGTAGCGGCGGTACAATGGTAGGAAGTAACGTTATCGCTTTACGTGCTATTTTTGCAAATCAGCCAAACAGAGATTATGAACATTTTGGTTACCCAGTTTGTAAAAAGATTAGTTTATCTGGTTTAACTGGTTTTTTACAATGCGAAAGTGCAGATGTAAGTTGCTCTGCAACTGAAAACGGAAAAGCAATAATCAATGATTTTTTGAATGGGGGTATATTTATAGAATGAAACCTTTTGTATATAGTGGGTACTATGTGGGCGAAGCTGTATCAAGCCCTATTATTAACGAGTATGAATCCAGACAGAATCCAAATATGATTCATATTAACAATACGTGGGACTACGCAACATACTTTCGCTACTTTTTGCAACGTGCCGAAAGTCTTATAATTTTCGATGGTATGCCTCAAAATTGGGCAAAAAATTATATCTATCCTCTTTTGTTTTTAAAAGGTAACTTTTGCGTTATGGAAACGGGAAAATTTGGTATCATTCCACAACATGGAAATCCTTATGGATTTGATGTGCAATATCAGCCAACTAACTATGTAGTTGCTAATCCCGCTTTTGACGCAAGTTTTAACGGAGATTTGGTTATTGGTACTGATTGCGAAGTAGTGCGATTAACTCCTGATTGGTGTGGTATAGGGGATCTGATAAATTCATACGCACAGAGAGTCGCCATGACTCTATCTAATCATGACGTTGCAAGTGCGCTCGCAAAATTTGGTTTTATTTTTACAGCCAAAAACAAAAGCACAGCTGAAACATTTAAAGTTGCTTTTGATGGTATCATGTCGGGAAAGCTTGCTGTGGTGATCAATCAAGCGTTATATGATAAGGAAACCGGAAAGCCATTGTATGAGTTCTTTAACAATGATATCGAAAAATGTTACAATGTTGTTAAGGCAGCGTTGGAAAGTGTTGAAAATCTCAAACACGCTTTTGATATGGAGATTGGTATTTATACAGCACCTGACAAGAAAGAACGTATGATAACAGATGAGGTTGCGGAAACCAAAAACGCGGTAATGTCAAAGTGCGAGTTGTGGGTGGAAACACTAAACGAATGCTTTAAAGCTGTAAACGCTCATTTTGGGCTTGACATTAAAGCACGTTTGAGATATCCTATCAATAGAGGGGGGTGAACAACGTGAGAACAATTATTCCAATAGCGACTCTGTATGACTATGATAATAATATCTTTAACGATATCTATGTTAAAGGTTTGTCAAAAGATCAACTCATTGAACATTTTTTGCTTTCATATGGCGATCTCACCCCTGTTTATCAAGACCCCAAATATTTAAGACGGCATGTTACAAGTGTAGCAAAGTCTTTACAATGGACTATTGATCACTTGTGGGAAATTACTCAATTAGAGTATAATCCAATAGAAAATTATGATAGAATTGAAAGCTGGACTGATACTGGCGGAGGCACTTTTCAGAAGGGAAAAGTTGATACAGAAGAAACATTTAATAAGGGTAGTGTTACAACGACTTTTGGAAAAGTTTCTGACAGTACTCATAAGGTTGCAGCGTTTAATTCTTCAACTCCTGAGGTGGCAAACACTGACAACACAACTGATAGTGGTAGCGACTCACAGACTTTTGGAGCTGACACATCACACGGAAGTGTTACCAATGGTTTGGATGAGTCAACAACAAGCGGAAAACATGACGGAAGAATACATGGTAACATAGGTGTTACAACTTCGCAACAAATGATGCAAGCGGAAATTGATTTGGCTAAAGCTTACAATTTTCTTGATAATGTATGTAAACTTTATGCAGACAGACTTTTAATAGGAGTGTGGTGATATGGAATTTATAATTATTGCAATCGGAGTTGTTATAATTTTACTGACTAACAAGTATTTATGGAGGTAAATTATGGAAATTATGAATGCAATTGCGCAAATTGCACAAATGGTAGGCGTGCCGTGCGTATGTTTAGGCGCTGTTATGTGGTATGTAAATGCACTCGATGTAAGGCAGCGAGAAGAACGTAAAGCATGGTATGACAAGCATGACGCTGAAAGCTCAAAGTGGGTTGACGCACTAAACAATAACACTCAAGTTATAACAGAGTTGTTAGCAATCGTAAAAGAAAAGGAGAATTAAACTATGATCTATGATATTCCTGATAAGAATGTTGCTTACATTGCAAAAGCTAGAGAGCTTTACAAAAACCGTGATCAATACGCATACCTTTACGGAGCGAAGGGGCAAAAGTGTACTCCTGAGGTTTTTGAGGCATTATGGAATGCAGAACCAAATTATTTTAAGAAGTATACGGCTTCACAGAAAGCACAAATCAAGGCTTTCTGTTTAGGAAAGACAGTGATTGATTGCAGCGGCTTTATCAATCTTGTAACAGGGCAGTTTATGTATTCAACTGCATACATAAACACTTGTACAAATATAACGACTCCTGACAAGACTAAAGACGGAGATTTACTTTATACAACTTTTGGCAGCACGGGTAGACACATTGCGCTTGATATTGGACACGGCTTTTTTATGCACTGTGGAAAAGAGCTTGAAACAATTTCAATTGGTGTTATTGATGGTTATGGTTGGGAAAAAGGAGGTAGACTATTATGATTATGAATGTAACCGGTAATGTTATATTTATTTCACTGGATCCTGGGGAAAGCAATCGTATTACGTTACCAGACGGCTATACATATAGTGAATTAACCATTTATGGAGGTAAAAATACTTGGGGTCTTAATAAAGCAGATAGCCCTACTTATCCATGCATACAGAAATACCCCGTCGTTAATTCGACTTCTCCGGATTATATTACTGTTAACATCGCAGATGTTAGTAAAGTTGCTACCATATCTTTTGCAATAACGGCATTTGGTCAAATACCTAATAGTCACTATTTCGATACCGCTTTTGAACCAATTTTAGTTACAGGTAATGACGGTAATAAGTACAAAGTTATCCCTAGTGATCAATTTAAATAATAGAGGGGTGATAGTATGGCATTTTCTAATTTTCCGTATACTGATTTTCATAATTTGAACCTTGATTGGCTATTAGGCACGGTTAAAGCCCTTGAAGCAACGTGGGAACACTATAATGAGGAGTGGGATAAGTGGCAAAAGGACGTTCAAAATTACATTGATAATTTAGATTATATTGCTGCTATTGACAAATATCTTGATGATCTGAAAAACAGCGGCGAATTGTCTAACATTATAGACACATGGCTTACTGAATACGGACTAATAACAATAGGCGACTCTTACGGGGAAGGGTACACCCCTGACGGAACTGTTAAGTCGTGGTGTGATATTCTGCATGAACGTTACTTTTCAAACGCTAGCTTTTACGTTAATAAAAGTAAGGGTGGCAGCGGTTTTGCAGCAAACACTCCATTTTCAGAATTACTTACAGCCGCTGTTGCTTCCTTAACAGATCAACAGAAAAAACTTGTAAAGTATGTTGTTATTGCTGGCGGTTGGAATGACCAATTTGAACAAACAAGCGCTATTATAAAAGGTATAACAGAAGTTGAAACTATTATGCATTCACTACCAAATGCAACTTTATACATTGGATGGATCGCAACACCTATTGTAAGCAAATATCCTAAATTAACCGCCCAAAAAGCGTATGAAGCTGCCAAAGCTGTTTATGTTACATCATGGAACAGATACAAATATTTGAGTGGCGCTGACAGTGCATTAAGATGGGGTAGTGTATTATCATCCGATAATATCCACCCTAACGCAAATGGACAACATTCAATCGCTGACATGGTTTACAAAGCTATGAATGGTTATGCAACATGGAATAGATCAATGGACGCTTATATTACTGGTGTCGAATGCTCTCTTAGCATAGGTACTATGCACTTAGATATTACTAATGATAATGCGCATTGTAGTGTAGGAAATGTTATTAAAATGTTAGGCATGACTTTCAAATCTGCTAAAAATTTCACAAGTAAATCTGTCATTGTTATGCACCACAACATAACTTTTGTAAATGAACAGTCAATATGCAATTGCAATGCTATTTTACATGATAGTAACGGTTGGCATCAATGTTTTGCCGTGCTGACAATTAACCCTTATGATGATACTCAAATTGATACAGGTTCAATCTATTTACAATTGATTGACGTAAGTGGGGATGGTTATAAAACTTTTACATCTGTTGACCAAATCCAATTGTACGGGGTAGAATTCAATATCCCATTGCATTAAATAAAGAGGGCAAGCCCTCTTTATTTTTCTACGCTCCTTTTACACTGATTATATCATACCGTTTAGTATCTGAAAAGTCATTACAAAGTCTAAACTTTATCTTTGCATCAAGTTCACTGTCTGCCTTGCAACTAAAAAGGTCATTTTCATTAGTATAGTTATCATGATATTGTATAATATACTGATTTTCTTCTACTATCTCAATTTCTATTTTTGTAAAAGTCCACCCTGCCCACATATAATCAATAGTATATTCAAACACTTCCTTAAAACTTTTAGCTTTAATAAGGTCACGGTCGTGCTGATAGGTATTATCATTGTCGAAGCCACTCACACTAATTGAATAAATCATTTTAAGACCCCCCTCACAAGAAAATCAAGTGATGATTTTACAGTTTCCATAAGTTGAATCTCTGCCAGTGTATCACTTGTTGCTGTGCAATCGTAGATATAAGCATACATTTTCATAATGTCATTATGAAAAAGTGGTGTTTCTAAAATTTTATCGCTACATTCTTTTAAAAGTCTGTTTTTCTTTATCTGTGTTAAATTATCCATGCCATAACCTCACTTTCTATTTTTCCACTCAATTGATTCAACTTTCAACCCAGTATTGAATTGTCATAAACTTTGTAGATGGCTTACCTTTATAGCTGTGACATTACCATCTATTTCTATGTGCTGTAATATATGGCTTATATAAATAACTAGTGTTTCTTCTAACCTCATCAAGCTGTCCTGCAATATATGAAAACCAGAACGATTTTAAACGATTGCGTCGAATCAATGCATCACATTTTCTAATTACATATCTTTCTAAGACTTCAAATGAAATATGATTCTCGCATTTGTATAAATTGCGAATACCATCTTTTAATATATGGTTGATATCGAATACAAGCTTGCGCTTTTCGTCAAGCATATCAAAATCAATGTTGGCAAGTGTTGCAAGGCTAACGTGATGCCATTCTGGATTGCTTTTTGCTTTCATTTGTTTATGTAGTTGCTCGCAATCATGAATAAAATTCTTATGCGCTTTAATGCAAGTATCTGATTTATAGTTATAATCGCAATGTACAAAAGGCGAGACAATACAGCATGTGTTTTGATTCGGACAATGATTGATATTGATAACGTCCTTATTCACAAGAACAACTTTGAACTTTAACCATGTATCGCTATCCATTGCCATTTTACCATACTTGCATTTGAATAGTTTTGAATATCCTTCAAGATCTTCAACGCGTGCTTCTGCTACACACTCTAATACTCCATTATCCGTGTAAACAGCGTCTCCATGGTTTCCCCCTACTCCAAACGCTATATACTCTAAAAACTTGTTATAATTATTTGACTTTCTCATAATTTAATATCCCCTTTCCTCTTTCTGATTAATATATTACTGTATTACTGTTAACACGTTATGTCATAATTGTAAATAAATTGTTAACAATATATGTTTTAATTTATAAACGCTCTTATAGTTCATACGTTCGATTTATGTTGTTATTTTGAATTGTCTGACAACTTGGGGGGAACTTGCACATTGTATATTATAT
>UMCN01027441.1_pt1 | contig 13601 bp, 13 predicted proteins | sample 1964241 | NCBI WGS metagenome assembly UMCN01 (sample SAMEA4835969, study PRJEB28245) | human gut metagenome | biome: gut microbiome; material: fecal sample | place: Denmark | collected 2008
CTTGGCAAAGATTCTGGGATTAGAAAACGCCGTCCAGCCCTCGATGCTGTTATTCATGATTTCATTGATTTCCCGGATTTCCCATTGCTTCGGCTCGTCAAAAGAATGGTTCAGAGCTTCTGCATAGATCAGCTTGGAGCAGACCTGTGCGCCGCTGTAATTGTCAAGGAAGGACTGTATCAGCCCCGCCTTGGTGTCCTCCGGCATGAACTGCTTTTGCAGCACCTTCAGCTCCTTGTTCATTTCCTTGGATAAGGTCAGCCTTACAGGGAAGTTGTGATAGAAGAACATGGCTTCCGCCCACATCAGATCGATATACGCCCTCGATGCGGCTTCATCTTCCAGAATGTGAACCTTGGCGTTCTCTGCGTGTACCATGATGGGCAGGAACCTTCGGTTGCCGCTTCGGTCAAGGGGAAGGAAGTCCAGTGTATTGGAGCTGCCGCCGAACACGCATTGCCGCAATCGGTCTGCCGGGTGGGTTTCATACGGCACTTTGTAGGTTTCCTTTGCCCTGCTGATAAAGGACTTAATATCCTCAATGCTCTTGGCGTTGGCTGTGGCGATCATCTCGGACATTTCGATAATCCAATGTCCCTGCATCTTGCGGTAAACATTGTCATCGTCAATCCTTTTCAGGTCATCGGAAAACCATTCGTCCCTGACCGCCAGCAGCCGGAAGAAGGTGGACTTTCCTGCGCCTTGTCCTCCGACCAGACAGAGCATCACCTCAAACTTGCAGCCCGGCTTGAACACTCTGCGGATTGCTCCCAGCATGAACAGGCGCAGACATTCATAGGTGTACTCGCTGTCCTCTGCGCCGAGATAGCGGGTGAGAGCATAGCGGATGCGCTCGGTGCCGTCCCATTCCAGACCGTTCAGATAGTCACGGATGGGGTGATACTTGTTGCAGTCAGCGACAATGGAGATTGCTTTCTGGATTTTCTTTTCGCTGGTCAGCGTGTACTGATCCTCCAGATAGAGCATCAGGTAATTCAAATCCGTATCGTTCAAGGTCGTTGTCGGCTTGCTCCACCAGAGCGGCTTCACAATATCAATGCGCTCCGTCAGAATGTTGTAGCGGATAGCACCTTGCAGATTCGGGTCGTTCTGAAACACGGTCAGGCAGTTCCGTATGCTGTTTCGGATAGCTCCGTTATCGGTCAAGTCCAGACTTCCCCTGACTTCTTCCACGGTCATGCCCGGCTGTGTGTTCTGCAAATCGTTGCTCAAGTTTCATCACCTCTTTTCTTTGCTCGGCAACCAGAGCCTTCTTTTCCTCGGCTGTGCCATACAGAAGAACATCCAGCAGATATTCGATATGGCTTTCTCTTTGCAGAGCTTCCACGAATAGAGGATGCCATTCGTCCTCCGGCTGCTTTGGTGCGTATTGCTGCTTCCATGTCCTGAGATGATGGAAGTAATCGGACAGCACCCTGTAGCATCTGCTTTCTTCCTGGCGGTATCTCTGTTCCGGGGTAGGCTCTCGGATATGGGGCTTGATTCTGTGCTTCTGTCTGTTGTCGTAGCTGATACCGAAAGCATCAGCCAGCTTCATAGCGGCGGCTTTGCTGGGCAGTCCGAACAGACGGGAAACAAAATCAACTGCATCTCCGTCCGCTTGGCAAGCGAAACAATGGAAACGCTTGTCCACCTTCATGCTGGGATTCTTGTCATTGTGAAACGGGCAGACAGCCATGCCATGACGGTTGACCTGAATGCCATACATCTCTGCCGCCTGTCGGGTGGTCAAGTTCTGCTTGACCGCTTCAAATACATTCATTGCTTCTTCCTTTCGGGAACAAAAAAAGACACCTGACATTTTCACAATGAAAACGGCAAGTGCCTTAAAGCTCCATATCCTGTTTTTTGTGCTGTGTGGGTTTCCGCTCCGGCTGCTGCTTCCCCTGTCCCGAATCGTGCTTCAATCTCTCGGTTACGGAGTGCTTCGGTTCGGGCTTCTTCTCAACCGCCTGTTCCGGCGCAAGGACTTTGCCGACCCAATAGCGAATATCCTTCATCGGCTTCAATTCCTCTCTGACGGCGGCAAGCTGCCCGGCAAGCTCGGCATGGGAGCTTTTCAGACCATCGTATTCCGTTTGCAAAGCGTCCAGATTGACATTCAAATCAACGCTCTGTTTTTTCAGATAACGGAACGCCTTGTTGAAGCTGTCCAGTTCGTCCCTGTGGCTTTCCGCAAAGGCGGCTTGCCTTGTTTTCCAGCCGATTTTCAGATACTTGTCGTGGACTGCCTTGTGTGTGTTGAAATCGGCAACGGCTCTTTGAATGCCCGTAATGACCTGCATCCGTTTCTCGGCTTTCTTCATAGCTGCGCTGATTGACTTGCCTTTCTCATTCACGCCTTGCAGGGCTGCGTCCAAATCTTCCAGCGTGAAAAGCTCATGGTTCTGCAAATAGTTCATAGCTTGGGAAACGGCTTTCAGGTCATCGACCGTGCCTTTCTGCTGTCCGTATCTCGACCACTCGCTGCGCTCCGCCTTTCGCAGATTCAGATAAGAGCTGAGAAGTGCGGTAAGCGTGGGGGAAGTATTTTTCTTATCCGCTTCCGTTTCCGTAAAGGCGGCTTTGGTAGCTTCCAGAATCTCCGCAATCCAGCTCCGCAGATTTTTGATGGTTCTGCGGACAGCGTTCATCATGCGGTTCGCCGCTTTTATATCCCGGTTCAGATTGCCGATGTTGGTTTCAATGCCCTTGCTCTCTAAGGCGCAGACAGCGGCTCCCATATGGACTGTCGGGACAATATCAAGTCCCTGCCTTTCATATGAGCGCATATCCACTCGTTCGGGGCTCCCCGACATTTCAAGATAACGGTTCTGCACAATCTCCCAGCCGTGCCGCCATTCCTCGGCGTGGTACTGCTCGTTCCAGTCAACGGTATCCTCCTTGTGGCTTTTCCATCTGCCGGAGGGGAGCTTGATGCGTTCGCCGTTCCCGTCAAGGTCGTAAACCTTGCGGCTCTTGGGCATCCACTTTCCGTTTTCGTCAATGGCTCGCATGGTCAGCATGATATGGCAGTGCGGATTGTGTCCCGGTGGGTCAGGGTCGTGTATCGCAAAGTCACAGCACATTCCTTTGGAAACAAACTGTTCCTCGCAGTATTCCTTTAGCATCTGCGGACATTTTTCAAGCGGCACTTCCCTCGGCAGGGCAAGCACGAAACGCCTTGCAAGCTGTGCGTTCCATTGCTTCTCTGCTTCTTCGGCAGAGTTCCAAAGCGTTGCCCTGTCTGCATATTCCGGCGGTGCGTTTGCCGGAAGCAGGATCTCCGTATAAACAACTTCGGGCTGTTTCCTGCGGTGGTCTTTGGATTTCTGGTCGTACTCGGAGAACAGTTTTTCTCCGGCTTGATAGGCTGCTCCGGCAACGGCGGACTGCCCTTGCTGCGCTGGACGATGCGTATATTCAGATGGGGAACAGGCATTTTGTTGAACTTCCTTTCTCGGCGCAATAAAAAATGACCGCTGCTTTTCGGCACGGTCAAACAAAACTTGTCGGTCAGAAATGATTACTCTGAAATCGTTTCTGGACGGCAAATACACAAAGGGGTAGCTGGCTTTAGCCAGCGCAGGGGAAGTGCAGCTTCCACTGGATGATTGAAGCAGAGGATTTATCCTGTGCGAAAATCATCAGCTCCCTGCAAGGGGCTTTCGGCAGAACGCAATGCACAACCTTCAGGTGGTGTATAATTGCGCCCTCGTCCAAAGCCGAGGGTTTAGTCCCTGTCCGTTGCCAGCTCGTTTTCCCGGTTCTCAATCAGCAGATTCAGCTTCTTTTGAACCGCTTCGCTGTGGAAGATGAACGTCAAAAGCTCCATCACATCATCATCCGTCAAGACGGTCGGCTCTCGCAAAAAGGTTTCCAGCATCCCGGCACGGGTGCAAAGCCGATGGGTTCTCTCGCTTCTGGTCAGCCGTTTCAGCTCGCTCTGCAATCGCTTCTCCTTGTGCTTGGCTGCGGTCAGCTTGCGCTCCGCAACATACTGTTTGTGTTTCAGTTTTTCCAATTCTTCGCTCACGGGCAACTTCTCCTTTCTGATAATGGGCAAAACAAAAGCGACCAACTTTTTACGGTTGATCGCCTTTGGGGTTATTGGTATCTCGCTTTACACGTTTCTGTATATCCAGTTTTCCAGACTATCCTTACGACACGGAACAACCTCAACGCCTAATCCTACAATCAGCGTGCTCGAACTGGGCGTAACCTGTACTGCTACTACGGGCTTCCCGATAGAGATAGCGTATTTGATTTCATCGATTGACATTCCATTATTGTTTGCGGGACGATTCGAGCAAACGACAACGCTTGCATAGCGTATTTGCTTTTGAATCTGCGGGTCAACATTGTAACGCCTATCAATACTATCAAAGGGAGAACTTGCTGGAACCGAATAGTCGCGGACTTTGTATTTTGTCCTATCCAACAAGGCGCTTATCGTAGAGTAATCATCATTATTCCATCTGTGCGGTATAAAGACATTGATCATTTATGTACCTCCTAAATTATTTGTTCATCAGAATGAGTTTATGGTTGGCTGATGGATGGTTGGTTACATCTTTGGAGTATTATGAGAATGAAAATCACTACATAAAGAACGCAAAAAGCATAAGGCAAGACTTTTTCCAACTTCGTGCCCTCAATGTATTTTTTGCTTTTCTTTAGGGACTGCCATTCATCAGAAAAAGCAGAAACAGGCAAGCTCTGTTCTAATTTGTTGATGACCTCAAACTTTGCCCTGTTCAGTTCTCTGAAATTTCTGATAAAGAAAATCCAAACGACGCAGACAATGATGCCGGACACGAGCAACATAATGGTTTTTGCGTCCCAAATAAAGGAAGCAGCTGCAACGATTGCAAGATTCAGCGTAACAAAAAGATTGTTCATCGCATCTCTACGCTGACTGACCGCATTTGCCATCTCAACACAGGTCTGCCATTGCGTCAACAAGGTTTCTTCGCTTTTATCCGTGCCAATTTCAACTGATTGCTCTTTTTCATCCATCTGAACACCTTCCATTTATACCTGTTTGTAATTTTCACAGAGTTCTTTCACCGCTCTTCCTCTGCTTTAAGTTCCGCAATCCCCAGCCCGAAGTATTTCTCAAAGAACACTTTCAGCTTCTCAATGATGCCTTGCTTCTTTTTGGCTCTGCTGCCACCGCCGAAGCGTGATACAGGGGGCATGAGCTTATCAATCTCTGTTCCTGTAGTTTTCAATGCCCCATCACGAAACGCATTGGCAACAAACTTTCGGGTTTCTTCCGGCTTCAGCTTTTCACTCGTGATGATTTCGGTCAAGTCTGTTTCCTCCTGCTCCAGAACAAATCTGCGCCAATCGTCAGTAACCTGCGTATCAACATTGACCTGACTGATGAATGCTTCGATGAGCTCTTTCTTGCTGCGAAGCTGCATACTTGCATCTACCGCCTTGCGGATGGAGGTAAGGATTTCTTTGTCCTTGCAGTTGCCGTCATGGTATTTTTCGACCAGCATAAGTATGTAGTCGATGTTGATTTCCACCTGTTTGATAAGCTCGATTTCAAATTCGATATCGTCCGTAATATCTTCCTTTTCTGCATCGCCCTTTTTGCGGTACTTGTCGTAGAGGTCAAGATAGATGCTCTGATAATTCTGCAAATCCCTTGCGGCAATACTGTCCATTTCCTCAAACTGGTCAAAGGACGAGAGAATATTTCTCATGCTGAGGATAGTGCCGAACAATCTGATAAAATCTTTCTCTGCCTGTTCTCCGACAATTTGAGTGCCGAGAGGATATTCAGCTTCCAGTTTTTCGAGCAAATCCACATAGCCGGGATGATGCTTGCCGTCATTATCTTCGTAACCGTTCCAGTAATCATTGAAGCTCTTTAGAAGCACAATTCCGCTTGCATTCTTATCGCCAAAGAGGGCGATTGCATCGTCTGTGGCTTTCTGCAAATCACGGAAGCAGACAATGTTTCCGTAGGTCTTGACGGAGTTCAGAATACGGTTGGTTCTGGAATAAGCTTGTATCAGGCCGTGCATTTTCAAATTTTTGTCCACCCACAAGGTGTTGAGCGTTGTAGCATCGAAGCCTGTGAGGAACATATTCACAACAATCAGAAGATCCACTTCACGGTTCTTCACTCGCATAGACAAATCCTTGTAGTAGTTCTGGAACTTATCGGAGGACGTGTCGAAGTTGGTGTTGAACGCTGCGTTGTAGTCGAAAATTGCGCTTTCAAGAAAATCGCGGGAGGTCTTATCAAGCGCATCGGTGTCGAAGCCTTCCTCTTGCAGAATATCTTCCGGGTCGTCCTCGTTTGCGGTGTAGCTGAAAATCGTGGCGACCGTAAACTGGCGGTGATTCTCGGCGAGCTGCTTCTTAAACTCCGCATAATACTTCATTGCCATTGGAATGGAGCTGACGGCAAAGATGGCGTTGAAGCCTGCCATGCGCTTGCCCTTCAGGGAGTAGAAACTGTTGCGTTTGGTTTTCTGGTCGAAATGCTCCAGCGTGTATTTGACAATCTCCCGAATACGCTCCGGCGCACCCATAGCCTTTTCAATATCAATGGCAGAAACATTCTTGTCCTTGATGTCCTCTTTTTCCTTAACCGTGTTCACATAGTCGATACGGAAAGGAAGAACATTGCCGTCATTGATGGCATCCACAATCGTGTAAGTGTGGAGCTGGTCGCCAAAGGTCTGCGGCGTGGTCAGCAACTCCATGTGCTTGCCTTTTCCTGCATTGGCGGCGAAAATCGGCGTGCCGGTAAAACCGAACAGATGATAATTCTTGAACGCCTTGATAATCTTAGCGTGCATATCTCCGAACTGGCTGCGGTGGCACTCGTCAAAGATGATAACGCAGTGCTTGCCGAACACCTTGTGTCCTTTGTTTTTCGTGATAAAGTTGTCCAGCTTCTGGATGGTCGTGATGATGATCTTATACGGATGATAGCCGCCTTTTTCGTCCCTGTCCTCAAGCTGTCTCTGCAATACTCTGGTAGAAGCGTTGCTGTTGGCAGAGCCTTTTTCGAAGCGGTCATATTCCTTCATGGTCTGATAGTCCAGATCTTTTCTATCCACCACAAACAGAACCTTGTCCACATAAGGAAGTGCGGATGCAAGCTGCGCTGTCTTGAAGGAGGTCAGCGTTTTACCGCTTCCTGTGGTGTGCCAGATGTACCCTCCGGCATCCAGTGTTCCCAACTTCTTGTAGTTGGTGGATACCTCGATGCGGTTCAAGATGCGCTCGGTGGCTGCAATCTGATAGGGACGCATAACCATCAGAATTTCTTCCGTTGTGAAAACACAATACTTGGTCAGCACATTCAGAATGGTGTGCTTGGCAAGGAAGGTTTTTGTAAAATCAATCAGGTCGGCAATCACCTTATTGTTGCCGTCTGCCCAGAAGGAAGTAAACTCAAAGCTGTTGCTGGTTTTCTTCGATTTCTGCTTTGCAGATTCGCCCATTTCCTTGATGTGGCTGCTTCTGGTGGTGTTGGAATAATACTTGGTATGCGTTCCGTTGGAGATAATGAAAATCTGCACATACTCATATAGCCCGCTCGCCGCCCAAAAGCTGTCCCGCTGATAGCGTTTGATCTGGTTAAAGGCTTCACGGATTGCAACGCCACGGCGTTTCAGCTCCACATGGACAAGGGGCAGACCGTTCACCAAAATGGTCACATCGTAGCGGGTGTCATGGTTGCCCTCGCTTTCCTCGTACTGATTGATAACCTGTAAGCGGTTGTTATGAACGTTCTTTTTGTCTATGAGCTGAATGTTCTTGGAAGTTCCGTCATCTCTGCGGAGCACCTTTACATGGTCGGTCTGAATGGTGCGGCTCTTTTCAACAATGCCATCGTTAGCATTGGCAAGGATCTCCGTGAAGAAGCGTTTCCACTCGCTGTCAGTAAAGGTATAGTTATTGAGCACTTCTAACTGCCGCCGCAGGTTGGTAATCAAGCCGCTTTCATCGTGAACAGAAAGATACTCATATCCCTGTTCACAGAGCAGGCGGATAAACTCCTTTTCCAGTGCTGCTTCGCTCTGGAAGCTGTCAGACCGTGCGCTCTCCGGCGTATATTCCGCAACAACAGTGCTCTCATTGCTTGCGGCAATGATGTTATAGGTGCTCATGCGGCAACCTCCTTCGTTTACTGCTCCTTGAAAGTCAGCAGTTTATCTCTGTAGTATTCGTATTGCTTTGTCCTCGCCTCGATCTCTGCCGGCAAGCCGGAAGTCAGGTCGTTGCAAAGAGCGTCAAAGCGGTCAAGGATGGAAACGATACGTTCCTGTTCGCTTGTGGTGGGGATAGGTACGCACAGTTGTTTCAGTGCGCCCATATCTACGCTGTTAAAATTACCCTGAAACAAATGTCCTTTACACCATTCATCCACCTTGTAGAAGTAGTAATTCATAAACCGCATATTGACCATATCAGCAAAAGCGGCTTTCGGTGTAAAGAAGGAAAACCTTTGATTGCCAAGGCACTCGACCGTAATCAAGGCGTGTTCGCCGATGGTCGCAGAAGTGGAGAGCGCAATCGAATTTGCGGGAATCTTCCTTCCGCCTTTTACGGCTGCTTCGGTAACTTTTTGCAATGCACTCGAAAGAACGTGTCCGTTCATGCGAATGTCCTCCATGCGGAACCAATCTACCGTTCCGTTTGTCCAATATTCGGGATTCGTCTTTGACGGCGTATAACCGTTCCGAATATCAAAAATCTTTTCAAGCGGCAGCAAAACATAACCGAAAACATATTGACACAGCCGAATCAGCGCATTATACTCGTCTGTCTGTCTGTCTGTCTGTCTGTCAAGATTGTCCTGCCGCCCTCTGCAAATGTCAAGAGCTGTTCCCTGTAAAGTTCATATTGTTTTTTACGGGCTTCAATCTCCGCAGGCAGACCGATTTTCAGGTCGGAACAGATAGCGTCGAAGTTGTCAAGGACGTTGACTAAACGATTCTGCACATCAAGTGCGGGAACGGGAATTTCATACGCAAGAACTCTTTGAAAATCCAGAGAATCAACCGTTCCGCCTTGCTTCTTTGTAGATTTGCGAATGTTCTCTGCGTAGGCTTGTAAAGCGTGAAATACATAACGAGAAGATATTCCCTCCTTGACCACAAGTGCCTTTATATCCTGATTGACCGTTGTTTTGAACGGAACATAAGCAACCGGAAAAGTATGCTTCAAAATGCCGGAACGAGTAACAACGGCAATCGTTCCCTCCGGCAGCAATGCCATACCTCCCTCGTCAAGAGCCTTTTCGGTCAAATGGTCCTCGGTATCTTCAAGCGTTGGAGCTTTCATGTCTTTAGATGAAATCCACGGAATAGTGCCATTCTCCCAAAATTCTTTATTAGCCGTAGACGGAGTTTTCCCACCACTCCACTTTCCAAGGTTGGCAACGGAAACCATCTTGCTTTCGTTTTCTGGTCGTTCAAGCAGTTTAGTTCTATAATACTCATACTGCTTCTTCCTCGCTGTAAGCTCCGCTGTAAGCTCCGCTGTAAGCTCCGTGAAATTGTCCAGAATACGGACAATTTCACTCTGCACAGGCAGAGGGGGAACGGGAATTTGCACATGTTCAATACTGGAGACATGAACGTGGGGGACTCCTCCTCCCTTTTTCGTCGAATAAATGAACTCTTGGATACTCGTCAAAAAGTAATATAGATACTTCGTAGAGAGCTGTTCGTTTCCCTTGATGGAAAACGCATCACAAACAAATATCGGTCTGTCCCAATACTGGACGTAACCCGCTCCCGCGCCGCTCCCCGCAACGGTGATTGTCTCACCCTCCCTGTTGAACGTATCGCAATAATAAGCGGGTTCGCGTCCCCCGGAAATGACAGGAATCTCACCCTCACACACATTCTTTTTGGTAATGGAAGTGCCTCTCTGCATTTCCGCGATTTTGCCCAATTCATGATATTCCACGCCATTCGGGCAAAGTTCCTCTATAAGTTGTTCAAGTTTCGTCATATTACGACCTCGTTTGCGCTAACAGGTTCAAAATATGTGAAGAATAACTGCTTTTGCAAATTATCCACCTGTTTGCTTTATTACATAATTGTTTGTTGATTTTTTCTATCCACTCACTTTGAGCTTGGACAAATCCTCCGAACTCACTTTTGCTGGCTTCTTCAGATAAGCAACAACAAATAGCAATTCGAGGGGCTACGGGAAAAACATATTTTGCATCGGAGAAAGAATCTATAAGTACCGGCATATCGGACAGAACATACGGATCGTCATTTGGCGCTGTCAAAACGTAAATTACACATTTGCTGAGTATAAATGACGCAGTATATTCCAACAGACTTTGTCCTTTTAACTGCTCCTTGGCATCCTCACTCAACACCAACCCATTTTCTTTTAAGTATTCAAAACCACTTTCTCTTGATAAAAGCATCATGCGATAGGTAGCTTTATCGTATATCTCTTTATCTACATCACTTGTAAATTGTCCTTTTGGGCTGTTGTTTATTATTTCTCGTACCATCGGAAGCCGTACCAACTGCAACGCTATAAATAGTGCAAACGCAACTTCTTCATCCGGAGACAATGTCTGTCTATTGGATAAGTTATTATCTACTTCCTGTAATACATTTGCGATATGCCCCTCAATTTGAGCAAACTTATTTTCTATTACGTTCCTGTCAAAATAAGAGCCATCCAAATTTTTTGTCTCATACATATCTTTTTCAAATAGTATGGCGGTTGCCTTTGATGTGATTGCTCTTATTGGAGAAGATTGCTTGTCGATAATGCAAAGCAAACCATTCTCGTCTGCAAAATTCCGCATGATAAACTGTGGCACATAGTGTTGCTTAATTACAGGCAAAATTTTCGTCTCCTTTATGATCCTATCTCCGCAATAATTCTGTCAATCTCCTCACGGAGAACCTGTTCACGGGCAACGATTTCCGCTATTTCTGCATTGAGCTTCACAATGTCGATTTTCTCTCTGGTGTCCTCGGCTTCCACATAGGTGGAAACAGAAAGATTATAATCATTGTCCGCAATTTCCTCATAGCTTGCCAGATGAGAGAAGTGTGCTTCCTCGGCTCGATTGGCAAAGGTGTCCACGATTCTTTCAATGTTCGCCGGTGTCAGCTTGTTGTTGTTCGTTACCTTGATACATTCAGCAGAAGCATCAATAAAAAGGGTTTTGTTGTCGGCTTTGCCTTTTTTCAGAACCATAATACAGGTCGCAATAGAAGTTCCGAAGAACAAATTGCTCGGCAGCTGGATAATGCAATCAATAAAGTTGTTGTCAATTAGGTATTTTCTGATTTTCTGTTCTGCGCCGCCACGGTACATAATGCCGGGGAAGCAGACGATCGCTGCTGTGCCGCCTGTTGCCAGCCACGAAAGGGAGTGCATGATAAAGGCAAGGTCAGCTTTAGACTTCGGTGCGAGAACACCAGCCGGAGAAAAACGAGGATCGTTAATCAGCAAAGGGTTATCATCGCCAGCCCACTTGATGGAATAGGGAGGGTTGGAAACGATCAGCTCAAACGGTTCATCGTCCCAGTGCTGCGGTGCGGTCAGCGTGTCCTCACAGGCAATGTCAAACTTATCAAAACCAATATCATGCAGGAACATATTGATACGACAAAGGTTATAAGTCGTGATATTGATTTCCTGCCCATAAAAGCCGTTTCTGACGGCATCTCTGCCCAAAACCTTTTCGGCTTTCAGAAGCAGAGATCCCGAGCCGCAGGCGGGATCGTACACCTTATTGATTTCAGTCTTGCCCACCGTGCCAAGTCTGGTCAGCAGCTCGGAAACATCGGCGGGTGTAAAGAACTCGCCGCCGGACTTGCCTGCCCCGGATGCGTACATGGTCATCAGATACTCATAGGCATCGCCAAAGGCATCAATATCGTGATCCTTTACATCGCCGAGGTTCATGTTGGCTACGCCGTGCAGGAGTTTTGCAAGGCGTTCGTTTCTCTTTGCAACGGTAGAGCCGAGTTTGTTGCTGTTCACGTCAAAATCATCGAACAGCCCGGCGAAGCTGCTTTCGGAGGAAGAACCCTTTGCGGATGCTTCGATATGGTTAAACACACGCTCCAAGGTTTCATTCAGATTTTCGTCGTTGTCGGCTCTGAGATTGACATTGCAAAACAGCTCGGACGGAAGAATAAAGAAGCCCTTTTCTTCTACCAAGCCGTCACGAGCTTCCTCAGCTTCGGCATCCGGCATTTTTGCATAGTCAAAAGCGTTGTTTCCGGCTTCCTGTTCACCGGAATTGACATAGCTTGTCAGGTTTTCGGAAATGTATCGATAAAACATCGCGCCAAGAACATAGTTCTTAAAATCCCAGCCGTCAACGGCACCACGAAGTTCATCAGCGATTGCCCATATCGCACGGTGCAGCTCGTCACGCTCCTGCTCTTTCTTTGTATCAATCATTGTTTCCGTTCTCCTTTTCGTTCGGTATAAATTCCAGAATATCGTCAACGCCGCAATCGAGGGCAAAACATAGCTTTTCAATGCTCTCCAATGAAACATACTGGTCTCTTCTAAGTCGGGTTAAAATGTTGGCACTAAAGCCTGCCTGTTCTGTCAATTCAGCCGTTGCAATACCACGGTCGATTAACAGATGAAATAGTTTTTTATACGTAACAGCCATAGTACCCTCCCGATTTAAGAATATCCTTGTTTATTGTATCACGATAATGTGAATTTTTCAAGCAGTCGGGATGAAATATCTTGATTTAATCGTTTTGAATCTGTATAGCCTTAAAAATGAGAAAAACGATAGAACTATACCTTGCTATGCAATAGCGGTCAAAACATCGAGTACAGACCCGACATTTTGACCGCATATCGCCCCTAAACGTTACATTATTCCGTCCTGCTCCTGAACCCGGTTTGCTTGGCGTTCTCGCTTGCTTTCCGTCTGCGTTCCTCGCTCATGGGCGGTTGCAGACGGATGGACAGTCGGGATCTGTCCAGCACATAGGAAACGCCGCCTTGCTCATGGGTCTTTTCCTGTCGGCAGAGGTCGGGGTACTTCTTAGCGAACAGCGCCAGCCGCTTTTTCAGTCCGGCGTTGAAGGTGTAGATGCTTGCCGTATCTTCGCCCTCGTTGAACAGAATGATGGTTTCCTTTTCATACTTCGTCAGCTTCGCCATAATCGTCCTCCATATCGTAGCTGCTGATTTCTGCCAGCCGCAAAGTCAGTTCCGCTTCATAATAACCGTCCATTTCCATGCGGAGCGTGGGGGAGAAGCAGCGATACCAGTCGTGCGCTTCCTCGGCACTCAGCTTGATTGCAAGGTCGTTGAACAGCTCTCCGGCAACAGGGTCGGGTGTGATAGCCGCCAGCATTTGCAGACGGTCAACCGTTGCCCTGTGGTTGGGGCAACCGAAGGTGTAAAGGGCTTTCTTCTCGTTGATGTTCAGTTTCATAGTGTGTTCCTCCTTGATTTTTGATAAATGAAAAGCGGCAGGGACTTCACAAAGAAATACCTGTCGCTTTTGCTTCGGTATGAAATTAGCGGGTCTGGACTTGGAATATCAGCAGTAAATCAACTCATGCTTGATGATTTCCTCGGCTCGGCTGCGGATGGAG
>UMCN01013999.1_pt1 | contig 13211 bp, 10 predicted proteins | sample 1964241 | NCBI WGS metagenome assembly UMCN01 (sample SAMEA4835969, study PRJEB28245) | human gut metagenome | biome: gut microbiome; material: fecal sample | place: Denmark | collected 2008
CTCCCGCCAGCCAGGCCAGGCACCAGGCGGAACGTATCCGCAGCACGGAATTCCCCCGTACCGAGCTTTCCCCTGCCTCCACGGCATTGCCCCATTCCTCACCGGCGCTCAACGCCGCATGCAACCCCAGCTGTTCATCCAAAAAGGCCGCCGTATCACGCCTGCTGAAAAAACGGCCCCGGAGCCGCAGCCACCCCCACACCGCCAAAAATAAACCTGCGGCGGCAAGGGCGCCTCCCGCCAGCCAGCCCCAGTCAGCCCCCATCCTGCGTCCTCCGTACCAGACCATCCCAGCTACCGCCCCGGCGGCAAAAAAAGGCATGCTAAGGCACTCCACCGCCAGCACGGCATTCAGCAGCCACTGCATGCGGGAAATTCTCCTCCGCCATTCCTGTCCCACGATTAAGGGCATAACCATATCATGGCTCAACAGGTTCCTCCCGGAAAGACAAAAATGCTTTTCCGCAAACGAATGGGGGAACGGCCCTTTCCACAGTTTCCCGGCATTGCCGGACGAAGGGAAATTTCAGCACAGGCGGGCGATATCCGCCATCAATTCCCGTACGTCTTCCTCTCGGGTGGCCCAGCTCGTGCAGAAGCGCACCGTGCTGTGGGTTTCATCCTCCCGGCGCAGATAGGCAAAACCGTATTTCCTCCCCAGCTCCTCCAGAACGGAATCGGGCATCGTGACAAACTGTTGGTTCGTTCCGCTGGAAAAGGGAAGTGCCAGCCCTCTGGAACGGCAAAAATCCCGCAGCATCACAGCCAGGCGGTCCGCATGGGCGCCCAGCCGGAAATAAAGGCCGTCGCGGAACAGCTCCAGGAACTGAATGCCCAGAAGCCGCCCTTTCGCAAGACGGCCGCCCTTCTGCTTGGCGATGTAACGGAAATCCTCCTTCAGGGCCTCATGCCGCAGAACCAGGGCTTCACCAAACAGAGCGCCTACCTTCGTGCCGCCGATGTAAAAAGCATCGCAAAGGGAGGCAATCGCCGGCAAATCCAGGTCATTGTCCTCATCGCACAAGCCGTAGCCGAGGCGTGCTCCGTCCATATACAAATACAGCCCCCGCCGGCGGCAAACTCCGGAAATTTCCTGAAGTTCCTTCCTGGAATAAATGGTGCCCAATTCGGTTGGCTGGGAAATATAAACCATCCGGGGCTGAGGCATATGCTCACGGGTCTCGTCATCCCAGTGGGAGTGCCACGCCTCCTCAATTTGCCGGGCCGTCAGCTTCCCGTCCGGGGAAGGAATGGCGGAAACCTTGTGTCCGCAAGCTTCAACGGCTCCCGACTCGTGCACATTGATATGGCCCGTGTCCGCGCACAGCACGCATTGATGGGGACGCAGCGCCGCCGCAATTACCGTGAAATTGGTCTGGGTCCCGCCGATAAGGAAATGGATATCCAGATCCGTTCTGCCGCACAAGCCGGCAATCAGCTTCCGGGCCTGGTCGCAATAGGGGTCCTCCCCGTAACCGGCAGTCTGCTCCATATTCGTTTCCGCCATTCTGCGGAGAATATCCGCATGGGCGCCTTCACTGTAATCACAGTTGAAAAGAATCATTGCCTTGCTGAAAAACGCGGGGACCATATCCCCCGGAACCTTTGATGTAAAGGAATATGAAAAATACACCGGAACCGGAACAGCGCTGCTGGAAACTCCAGAAAAAACGGAAGGCCGCATGCAGTTGGAGAAAATGAATGCCATGTACCTTAAAAAGGCAATAATAACCGGCTTCCCCGCCCATACACGGAAATTGTCGTTTCCCGCAGCCTAAGAAAAAGCCATAGTGTCTTCATGCAAGACGCATCAGAACTTGGAGAACAGAAAGACATGTGCCTTTCCATTTCGGAAGTCTCGGAATTGACAGGCATCACGCCGTCCAATCTGCGTTTTTTTGAAGAAGAAGGAATCCTGGACATCCCGAGAAACGGGGCGGGATGCCGTGTCTTCCACCGCAAGGAAATGGAAGAACTTCTGGGGCTGGTTTGCCTTAAGCATTCTGGATTGGAACTCAAGGAGATCAAACGCTTTTTTCACCTGGTTCGCCAAGGTAATTCGACATTGCGCGAACGTTACCGCATGTTGCAGGAAGGGCATCAGGCCATGAAAACGCGCATTCGGGAACTGAAAAAATGCCTGAAATACTCCAAAATCAAAATGGAGTATATCGGCCAGTGCTGCGAGGCATATGACAAAGGCGAACCTCTGCCACAGGTGAACCCGGAATGGATGGATTCCTTCCTGAAACAAAAAATTTGAAGAAGGTGCTGACGCCTGGGCCTGCTGCCGGGAGGGGCAAATGGAGGCTACTCTCTTCACGCAACAACACATCCCCTTCTTCCGGCAGAATGCTTTCAGAAGGAAATGTTTTTCAGAAGGAAATGTTTTTCAGACAATCCGTAAAAACGGAATCAACAAGGAATTCCGGATAGTATGGAACGCCTGACGAACGTTCTGCGGAGGCCGCCGTTGCGATTGCCGTTTATCCCGGCAAACAAATCGGGTCAATGCCCTACTTGCCTTTGCTGTTCCGCGTTGTAGCGTGCTCCGGTCACGGGTATGGAGGCTACGGCGTTCTCCAGTTCCGCCCACTCCTGCGGAGAGCAGGTAAAATCAAGCGTGTGCAGGTTTTCTTCCAGATGGGACAGTTTAGTTGTGCCGGGAATGGGTACGATATAAGGAGCCTTTTGCAGCAGCCATCCCAGGGCAACCTGGGAGGAAGTAATGCCGCGCGTCCTCCCAAACTGTTGCAGAATATTGACAATACGCATATTGGCTCTCATGGACTCCGGCGTGAAACGCGGCAGGGTCTGGCGGTTGTCGTTATTCGGGTCAAATTGCGTGTATTCATTGATGCAGCCCCCCAGGAATCCCCTGTTGAGCGGGCTGTAGGGGACAAAGCCTATACCCAGTTCACGGCAGACATCCAGAACGCCATTGTTTTCAACATCCCGGTGCATGAGATGGTACTCACTCTGAATGGCTGTCAGGGGATGGACGGCGTGGGCCCTGCGAATTGTACCGGGAGTGACTTCGCACATGCCCCAGCGCCGCACCTTGCCTTCCTTGACCAGTTCGGAGATGGTTCCCGCTACATCTTCAACGGGAATCCTGGGATCAAAGCGGTGCTGGTAGAATAATTCAATAGCGTCCACCTTCAAACGGCGCAGCGACTCGTCGCAGTAGCGCCGGATGGTTTCCGGGCGGCTGTCCTGGCGGCCCGTCCCCTTTCCGTTAATAACTTCGTGCCCGAACTTGGTAGTGACGCTGATCTTCCCCCTGAAGGGGGAAAGAGCTTCCCCGGCCAGAAGTTCATTGCTCAGGGGGCCGTAGATGATGGCCGTATCAAAAAGAGTCACTCCGCGCTCCACGGCCTCATGAAGAAGCCGGATGCACTGCTCACGCGAGGGAGACTGGCTGCGGTTGTAGGTCATTCCCATGACTCCGAAGCCAAGGGGAGAAGCTTCCAAGGCACAGGAGCCCTTGCCAAGCGTCCGGCTCCGGGAGGCGGCAAAGCCGCCGTTTTCCGGAGAATCGGCACCCCCGCCCTCTGCCCGGGCAATGGCCGGAGAAATCAGCGCAGACGTACCGAACAAGGCGGACATTTTGAGAAAGCGGCGGCGGCCGTCAGAATAGTGTTTATACATGCTCATTAAACGTTGATGGTTGAAATTTTGATATATCATCCGAGCATATGGGTTCCACCAACTGGAAGTCAACAAGGGAATACAGCAATTTATCTCAGGAAGCGCCTTGGAACAAAAAGCTGGCTCGGAAAACAAATATGCATCAGAAACGCATCTGACACTCCGCCTGCAACGGAGGCAAATACCCGCCTTCTTCTGCACCAGCGCCGCTCGGAACGGGACGCTTTCCTTTTCCCCTCACACAACAAATTGCTGAGTGCCGGTAAGCGGACAAATTACAAACCTTGCTTGGTGCGTTCAAAAATAATGGAATCTTCACTTTTCCCGACGGAGGATTCATCATCCGGCCCGGCTTTCTCCAACTCATCCCGGAACACCCGGAGCATCGGTCCGTGGTAAAAGCCCAGCTCCCGGCTGATTTTTTTCCGCAGCTCCGCTCCTTCATAACTCCGGCCGTCATGCCGTAACAGTTTCAAACGTTGAAGCTGGAGGCGGATCAGGCTTTCTTTCACGGCATCGGAAATCTCGGGATTGTAAAAAAGAACTTCCAGGATGCCCTGCAGGCGGTCGCTTTCCCTTCGGGCCCAGGCATTTTTTCCTTCGCGTCGCAGGGCCCCAATATACCGTGCATGCAGCCGGACCATGCCGGAAATAACCTGCGGATCATTCGGCCAACGCCCGAGAAGCCTTTCGGAAAGATTCACCGTATCGGCAAGTTCCCTCTGGTTATGTTCCCGGAAATTCCTGGCATACCGGAGTTTCTTCAGCATCAGCTCTACCAGCGCCAGGCCGTATTCCGGCCGTTCCGGATGGGCGTCGGCAAGCTGGAGGAGCAGCACGGCTGCATTCGGTTCAATGCCGGGAATGCGTCTCTCCCGGAAAAGGCGGGGATTTCCGGCCAAAAGCTGTGCGTATTGAAAACGGTATTCAGGATGGTCAGGATCATCCTCCAACAATGTTTCCAACATTCCGAACGCCCGGGAACGCTCAACACTCTCCAGAGAACCGGACAAAGCCAGCAACGCGCGGACCGTTTCAAACCGATCCTCCGCCCGCTCCGACATCGCAAAGCGGTCGGCCACCTGCCGGAAAAGTTCCGTTGCCTCTTTATCTTTACCCTGTTTTTTCAAAGCCGTCGCCAACTGGTTGATGGGAAAAGCGTCTTTCCTGAATTTCATCATGTTGCGGAACGCTTCTTCCGCAAGAGCATAACTCCCGGTGCGCAGTGCGCATTCCCCGATGACGGCATTGGCCTCGCAAACCTTTGACTCCGGCAGATTTTTTCCTCTGGCGATCATCCTGTAATAGGGCAGCAAAGCTGAAAGCAGCTGCGTATTTTTCTGTGAAGGGGGCTGCTCCGCAATACGGGTGAACACTTGTGACAAAGCCGCATCGGCAACTGCGGCATTGTTTTCCGCCAGTTTCAGCGCAGACGCCGTCTGCAGATAACCGGCGGCCAACGCGACAACGAAAGCGGCCGCACACAGGGCCGCAGCCAAAGACAATACGGCAACAGCCGGTTTACGTTTCATCCACAGCTGCAACCGCCTGGACGGAGACGGGGATGAGGCCCCGACCGGTTCATGATTCAAAAAATGCAGCAAATCTTCAGAAAGTTCGTCCATGCTTCGATAACGCGACTCCGGGCGGAAACTGACGCACTTGTTAATAATCGCGGCCAAGTCGGGCTCGATGCACTTCAACGGCGGAACCGGTTCCCTGCAAATCCGTTCCATCAATTCTTCAGGAGCTATCCTCGGAAACGGCGGGGATTTTGCAACAAGCTCATAAAGCGTCACCCCAAACGCATACTGATCGCTGGAAAAGGTATTGACTCCATGCACCAGCCGCTCCGGGGACATATACCGCAGCGTTCCGCTCTGAGCTCCTTCCTTCTCAATAACTTCATTTCTCTCCTGAAGCAGAAAAGCAAGTCCAAAATCGCTGACGTGTACTTCCCCCGCTTCATCCAGCAACAGGTTCGCCGGTTTGATATCGCGGTGCAGAATGCCGCAGCGGTGGGCGTACGCAATCGCCCTGGCGGCCTGGAGGCCAATGCGGGCTATCTCATACGGATTACTGAATTCACATCCGTCCAGACTCTTGCCTTCTATCAACTCCATCGCATAATAACAACATCCCGGACGGCACGCGGCACTGAAAATTCTGACAATATTGGGATGATGAAGCCTGGCAATCACATGCGCCTCATGCTCAAACTGGATGCGTTGGGCGGCATCCTGCAGCAGCAACGGAGACAACAGCTTGACGGCCACTTTCCGGTTGAGGGACAATTGCAGCGCTTCAAATACCACCCCCATACCGCCGCTGCCTAGTCTCCGAATCAGCCGGTAATCGTCCCCCTCCAAATCGGGAAAATCGTGAACCGGAGGCATAATTCCCTGTTTTTTTTCAACGCTCCAATCTTCCATCTCCATCACAAGCGGAAGAAGAGCCAGCAACTCGGCAGCAAACTCCGGATGCGCCCCGGCAAAATCCTGAATATCGGGAACATTGCCGGAACGGCACTGATCCAGGAATTGTTCAACCAGATCTTCCAGAGAAATCTTCCCCTTCATGGCTGAAACTCGGTTAACTCCATCAGCTGCTTCCGAAGCCGCTGCAGCGCCCGCACATAGCGGATGCTTGCGGCTTTCGGCCCAATATGCAGGACTTCGGCACAATCCGCATTGGACATGTCGTCAAAATGGCGGAGTTCAAGAATCTGCCGATCGTTTTCGGGCAGCGCCTCGACCGCTTTCCGGAGCAATGTATAACGATCCGCCCTGACGGCACGGGTAAGAGGCCCGGTCACGGTATCTGCAAACCGGTTCCAATCCAACCGGGCAGCGGGCCCCACGCCGTCATCCGTCACATTCACTTCCCTGCAGGCGTCTCTCTTGAGGCATTGCAGATGCTTCCTTTCCATAGCCGTAAGGGTCTGGAACAGAATCGTCCGCAGTTTGAAATAGACAGGAATCTCCGGATTGTTTTCAAAAAAAGCCATTTTCCCGCAGGCTGCCAGCAGAGCCTCCTGAACCACATCTTCCGCCGAAACGCGCCGGGCAAGAACCGGATTCAAATTCCTCCGGGCCAGGGCAAGAAGCCTTCCCCGGTATTCAAGGAAATGGCTTCCCCAGACATCCGGGCATGCTGTTTCTGCTTGCGTCATTGTACCGTGTCTTTTTGATCCTTTCTCATTTTCCGGGCAGATAGACATATCCCGCCGCACTCCTTCCTATCCGGCCGATTCCGGGATACGGCAGGTGCATTCCGGCGACCGGCTTCGGGGAAGAAGCCGCAAACTCATAAAAGCGCCGCCGGGCCTGAACCGCTCCGGACGGATTCATATCGTAAATCGTGCAAACCTCCGGACGCGGAATCTGGAGCGCGGCAGCATGAAGCAAATCTCCGACAATCAGCAGGGAATCAGTCTCAAAAACGGTATGCCCGGGTGTATGCCCGGAAGCGTCAAGAGCCTTGATGCCGGGCAGAACTTCTTCTCCAAACCGGAATGTTCTCACCCGGCTGCCGTAAGCATGCAACACCTTCCGAACCTGTTTTCCCTGTAGTCCGACCGTACCATTTTGCCAAAATTCCCATTCCGGCATGGAAACATAGACGAGGGCTCTGGAAAAAACGGCTTCGCCATGTTTCCCAAGCAACCCCCCGATGTGGTCGCCGTGCATATGGGTGAGCAAAATGAAATCGACGCTCTCCGGAAAAACGCCGCTCTGTTCAAGTTTACGGAGCATCCCGCCCCGTTTTCCTCCGTTCCCTGCGTCCACCAGAATGATTTTTCCGTCGCCGCGTTTCAACAGGAAAACATTCACGGAAGAAGGAACCCTCCCGCCTCCGGTTAAGCGGAGGAACTCCTCTTCCGGCATACCCGGGAATAATTCGAACCGCATCGCTGAAAGAGCATCCTGAACAGCAATCACCTCAAAATTTCCAAATTGGAATGAACGATTTTCCGGCTCAGCCGCGATCACGATGCCGGAAATCATGGCGGCTCCGCACAACAACCATTTTACCATAAAACGCCTTTCTTCTCAATATGTTGACTTTTTAAGACATGATGGGCAATGTATCAAAGCTGTACGGAAGTCAGATATGTTTCCGCACTACAGGTGATAAAACGTCCTTATTGATGGGAAAACGCTGCCGGGCTGCAGGCCCGGCAGCAGATAAGATGGCGGCGACTATTTTTTACCGCCGTTTATCCTGCCTTTTTTCAGACCGTGTTTCAAACCTTTCTTGAGGCCGTACTTCAACGCCTTCGGTTTCTTTTTCAGTATTTGAACAGAAAAGGAGGCTGTTGTTGATTCCGCCGCGTTGGCAGTAACCGTACCGGGAGCCAGACCGAATATTCCAATAATTGCAGGAATAATGAGCTTGTTCATGATAATCAATGAGGGTTGATATTTTTTCTGAAACGGTATCGTTTCACTTTTCAAGAATGCAGTTCCTTAGGGAAATCTACCAATTCGGCCGGAATTTCCATCAGGTCTGCCAGCCAGATTCTATTGCCTGTAAGAAACTGAAACGCATGGAATCCCCCCTCAACCTTCGCGGACGACCCGGAAACCGACATCACTGAAAGCGAAAGAAGATTCCCTTCCTTCTCCTTTCCGCTCAGTTCGGCAGCTCGTCCGCGGCGAACGCCAGGAACCTCCCTTCACCGCCATGACCGTTTTACCGTGTGCCACGGCCTTGGAAACTTCAACTGGAGAAGAAGTCCATTCCCAGCAATTGCCCCACATATCAATCGCTCCGCAGGCGCCGGATGTCGCGGCATGGGCGTCCACGGGAGATGTCCCGTTTCTCTCGCCGCAATTAAAATCCGCATCCTTGGGCATATGCCCGGCGGCAAACTCCCACTCCTCTTCAGTCGGCAGGCGGTAAACGGCTTTCCCATCCTGGAGCGACAACCATTGGCAATAGGCAGAAGCGTCGTCATAGGAAACATTCACCACGGGATGCCTCCCTTTGCCGGCAGGCATGGCGCCATTATCCCAATCCTTAGGAGCCTTCCTTCCCGTTGCCTTCAGGAATTGGGCATAATCCTCATTGGTAACCGGAGTATATGCAATTGATACATTCCAGAAAGCTCCGAGCACCGGCAAATACCCGCCATCTGCATAGCGGGCACCTGGTCTGAATCGCAGATCACTGAAACGCCGCATGCTTTGGTCGATGCGCGCTTCCCTGTTTTGAACCATTTCATCCACGATCTCCTGCATTTCCTGTATCTTGGACGCATGCCGGGCCGTTCGTTTCAATTCTTCAAGCTTCGCCTTTTTTCGGTCAAGGACCTTGTCGTAATTAATCCCGACCTGTTTCCTCAAAGCCGACCGATTAGCCTCGGACGGATTCCGGCGATAGGAAGCAATCAACCGTTTCGTTTCTTCATTCAACTGCGGCCTCTCTTTTTCGATAGTAGTGCTGAATCGGTGCAGTTTGGCCCCCTCGGTGCGGGCTGCGAATCCCGCACTGACCGTTGCGGCCGCACATACGGCTATAATGACTTTTTGCAAATTGATGCTCATAACTGTTCCTTCTGTTTATGATAACCGCCGCTCCTCTATGGAAGACGGAATGTTATCGTTTCACTTTTAAGAATGCTGCTCCTCCGGGAATTCTACATTCTTTTTCAACAAAGGTGCTGCCGGAGATGCGGCGGACCGGAACATTGGACTGTTTTTCAGACAACCAGACGGAAAAAAATAAAAGGGGCCGCACCGCCCGGGAATGGTAACGGAAAACGCCCCCGGGGAGGCTATAATGGAAACTGCCGGCAACAATCCGTTCCGCTCAGGGAAGACAAGCATGATAATCTCATCGCCTGCTTCCTGTGAAAAGAGCCGGCTCCGGCCTTATTTTCAAATTTACCGCTGTTTTTTATGCAATGATGATTAAATCTATCTTCATCTCCGACAAGACACGCAGAAATTGTTTATATCCCAGTATCTTGAACATGGCTCCGGGCATTTTGAATGCGGGATGCCCCATGCAAATAGCCGTAATATGATATTCCCTGCACGTTGCGATGATCGCCTGGGGTATGTCTTCCGCACTCACCTGCTTCACCGTCCCTCCCAGTTCGGCCACCAGCTTGAAATGATTAAGCAAATGGCGCTGGGACGCCAGATTGATGCGGTCGGGGGACTCCCTTGGCGTCTGGACGTAAAGGGCGATAAACGACGTACTGTAACGCGAGGAAATCCGGTATGCTTTTCGGATGATGCGCCGGGGCGTCTGTTCATTGCTGCTGATGCAGGCCAGAATCTTTTCCCTTCTGGCGGAAGAAACTGCCGGGAATACTTCCGTTTCCACTTTTTTCTCCACTCGGAAAGCAACTTCCTTCAATGCCAGTTCACGCAGCTGAAGAATATTTTCCGTTCTGAAAAAATTATCCAGGGCAATCTGGATTTTTTCAGGCCGGTAAATCTTGCCGGCCTTGAGGCGGCCGATCAATTCCTCGGACGTCAGGTCGATATTCACCACTTCGTCCGCCTCCTGCAAAATCCTGTCGGGAACCCGTTCCTTCATCTCAATCCCCGTAATCTCCTTCACTTCGCCGCTCAGGCTTTCGATATGCTGGATATTAATCGCGGAAATCACATTAATATTGGCGTCAAGCAGCTCCATCACGTCTTCCCATCTCTTGCGATGGCGGCTCCCTTCCACATTGGTATGAGCCAGTTCGTCAACAATAACCAACTCGGGCCGGGCTTGAAGAATCGCGTCCAGGTCCATTTCTTCAATCTCCCTGCCTTTGTAAAAAACCACTTTACGCGGGATGACGGGCACCCCCCGGAGCATGGCTTCAGTCCCGGGCCGCCCGTGGGTTTCAACGTAACCGATTCTGACATCAATGCCGTTATTCAGCAATTCATGGGCTTCCTGCAGCATGCGGTACGTCTTGCCTACTCCGGCCATCATACCAATGTAAATCTTGAACTTTCCCCTTCGAGAACGCCGTATCAGGTCAAGAAAGTGCTCTGCTCCGTTACTTCCGTCAATCATATTAAATTCACCCGGCTCCTGCGGTTAAAAACATCTTGTTGATTTTACAGAATCTTTTGAAAATGAAAATCAATTGCGGGCGTTACCATGACATGAAGCCCGCAATTGATTTCATTTTTTCAAGGCGGCAATTTATCACCAAATCCGGAATCGCCATTGCCGCCCTAAACAATCAGGAAATTAATGCTTCCCTGAAGGATCAGCCTTCTCAAGAGCAATATTCAACTTAAGCACATTGACCTTCTCCGTGCCAAACATGCCCAGCAGCGGTTTTTCCACGGCCTGATCGACAAGAGACCTCACCGCCCCCTCCTCCATGCCGCGGGCCTTGGCAACGCGCTTCACCTGCACATAGGCGCTCTCCGGAGTGATATGCGGATCCAGGCCGGAAGCGCTGGCCGTAACCATTTCGGAAGGGACATCCTTCCGTTCCAAATAAGGATGTTTCTTCAAGAACGAATCTATCCGAATATTCACGTCGGCCAGGTATTCTTCGTTGGTCGGCCCCTTATTGCTGCCGGATGAACTGGACGCGTCATAACCGTCGCCCGCATGGGACGGACGGCCCCAGAAATAAATATCCTTCGTGAATTGCTGCCCGACATTGGCGGCGCCTACCACGCGCCCGTTCAAAACCAGGGTTTCCGCATTTCCTCCGCCAGGGCCGACAATCAATCCGAATATCCACAGCACCAGGATGTAGCATATGGAGAAAAAGACGCAAAAGACAAGTGTAAGACGCAATGATTTCACTAAATTTCTCATAACAATATATTTATTTCAGTTAAAAAAACAGGCCGACAGCCATATCAATCAGTTTGATTCCGATGAAGGGAGCAATCAGACCGCCCACTCCGTAAATCAGGATGTTGCGAAGCAGCAGAGCGCTGGCTCCAATGGGCTTGTACGCCACGCCCCTCAAGGCCAGAGGAATCAGGATGGGGATAATGATTGCATTGAAAATAATCGCAGACAGGATGGCACTTTCCGGACTATGCAGATGCATGATATTCAGCGCAGCAAGTTCTGGAATCGCAATCATGAACAGCGCAGGCACAATCGCGAAGTACTTGGCGACGTCATTGGCAATGGAAAACGTCGTCAACGTGCCGCGCGTCATCAGCAGCTGCTTGCCTATTTCTACAACCTCAATCAATTTGGTGGGGTCATTATCAAGGTCAACCATATTGCCGGCCTCCTTGGCGGCCTGGGTTCCGCTGTTCATGGCTACGCCGACATCGGCCTGCGCCAGAGCCGGAGCGTCATTCGTCCCGTCCCCCATCATGGCAACCAGTTTGCCGGAAGCCTGCTCCTTCCTGATATAACTCAACTTATCTTCGGGCTTGGCTTCCGCGATGAAATCATCAACGCCTGCTTTTTCAGCGATATACCTGGCCGTACTCGGATTATCCCCCGTCACCATTACCGTCTTTACTCCCATCTTGCGCAGGCGTTCGAAGCGCTCTTCTATGCCCGGCTTGATGATATCCTGCAATTCAATAACGCCGACAACCTTCCTGTTGATGCAGACGACAAGAGGAGTGCCGCCATTGCCCGCCACTCTTTCAATGATTTCCTCGGCTTCTTTGGGGAATGGATTTCCCGCTTCCTCGGCAATCTTGCGGATGGTGTCAAAAGCCCCTTTCCGGATTTCGGTTCCATCGCTCAGATTAATGCCCGAACACTTCGTCTCCGCCGTGAACTGAATCATGCGGGCCCCCTCCGTATGAAGGTTGCGCATATGGACGCCGTATTCATGTCCAAGCTCGATAATCGATTTCCCTTCCGGAGTATCGTCTGAAACGGAAGACATCAGACAGGCTTCAACAAAAGCCTGCTTGTCAAAACCCTGGACAGGGAAAAATCCCGTCGCTTTCCGATTGCCAATCGTAATCGTACCCGTTTTATCAAGCAGGAGGGTGCTGATGTCCCCGGCCGTCTCCACAGCCTTCCCTGACTTCGTAATAACATTGGCCCTCAAGGCACGATTCATTCCGGCAATGCCGATCGCAGAAAGCAATCCGCCGATAGTCGTAGGAATGAGACATACGAACAGGGAAATCAGGGCGGCAATGCTGATTTCCGTTCCGGAATAATCGGCTGCCGGCTTCAAGGTAATGCAGACGACAAGGAAAACCAGGGTAAAGACAGCCAACAAAATGGTTAACGCTATCTCGTTAGGGGTTTTCTGCCGGGAAGCGCCTTCAACCAGAGCAATCATCTTATCAAGGAAACTCTCTCCGGGACGCGCGGTGACAAGCACCTTGATACGGTCTGACAGAACTTTGGTGCCGCCCGTCACGGAACTCTTATCCCCGCCGGACTCACGGATAACCGGAGCGGATTCCCCCGTAATAGCGCTTTCGTCAATGGAAGCCAGCCCTTCGACAACCTCCCCGTCGGCGGGAATGATATCTCCCGCGACACATTCGAAATAATCCCCTTTTTTCAACTGGGAACTATTGATGACGGTAACCGTGCCATCGACAATCAACTTGGCCGGCGTTTCCTCACGCGTCCTGCGCAGGCTG
>UMCN01037919.1_pt1 | contig 12948 bp, 10 predicted proteins | sample 1964241 | NCBI WGS metagenome assembly UMCN01 (sample SAMEA4835969, study PRJEB28245) | human gut metagenome | biome: gut microbiome; material: fecal sample | place: Denmark | collected 2008
TCACGCTCGACGATATGATTGAGGATATTATGCTCATAAAGCGTGCCAACTGCAATATGATCCGCACGTCGCATTATCCCAACGATCCGCGCTTCCTCGCGCTGTGCGATAAATACGGCATAATGCTGACCGACGAAGCCGATATCGAGACCCACGGCATGGGCTACGACTGGGAGGGTGAATGGGATTGGACGCGCTGGTCGCATCTCTCGTCCGCTCCCGAGTGGCACGAGGCTTATGTCGACAGGGCAAAGAGACTCTTTGAGCGCGACAAGAACCACGGCTGCGTCGTGCTCTGGTCGCTCGGCAACGAGTCGGGAGCGGGCGTCAACCACCGCGCGATGGCGCAGTATATCCGCTCGCGCGACGACCGCGCACTTGTCCACTATGAAAACTCCCACCTCGAGTTCAAGGCTGTCCCCGAGGGCGAAAATTTTGCCGATATCTCGGATGTCGAGAGCCGTATGTACGCCGGCACGGAATATATAGAGAACTATCTCAATAATAAAGAATATACGAAGCCTTTTTATATGTGCGAATATGTCTGCTCGATGAGCACGGGTGATGTCTATCCGTTCTGGGATCTTGTCGAGAAGTATGACAACAATTTCGGCGGCTGTATCTGGGAGTGGTGCGACCATGCGGTCAATGTCCCGGATGAAAACGGCAATGCACGCTATTTTTATGGCGGCGACTTCGGCGATTTCCCGAACAGCTCAATTTGCTGCATTGACGGACTCGTCTATCCCGACCGCACTCCGCGCCCCGGCTATTTCGATATGAAGCGCGTCTATCAGCAGTATTCGGCTGAATATAATGGCAATGGCAGTGTGACCGTCACGAGCCGCAGACGTTTTACTTCTCTCGACGATACGGCGATCCACTGGACTCTTTCGGAGAGTGGCAAGACTGTTTCGGAGGGCACGACTGCTGTGCTTTCAACACCCGCGCAGGGGAGTACGACTGTAAAGCTTTTTGACCCCACAGATTTTGATTCGCTCCCGTCCTGCCTGCTGACTCTGAGCTTTGTCTCGACGAAAGATACCCCTTGGGCAGAAAAAGGCTTTGAAACGGGCTTCGAGCAGTTTGTACTCAAGGACTATACGCCCTATGTGCCAAAAGACGGCAGAGTCGAGCTCAGCGAAAATGACCGCTTCGCGGTTATCAAGGCGGGAAATATCGCCTATACTTTTGATAAGCCCTACGGGCGCATATCTTCTATAACCTGCGGCTGTAAAGAGCTGTTGAGCGCACCCGTTGAGCCGCAGATTTGGCGCGCGCCCTGCTATAACAGAGGCTCGTCGGAAATGTGGAGGCTCAAGAACTTCAGATATGCCGCGCAAAAGACATACTCCTGCCTCGTCTGCGAGACGGACGGCGGCGTGTGCATCAAGACGAAGATAGCAATCGGCGGCCCGTCCTGCCCGCCCGTTATCCACGCCGATGTCGATTACAAATTCACGCCCGACGGCTGCGTGACGCTCTGCTTTGACGGCGACGTTATCGAGAAATGCCCGATACTGCCGAAAGTCGGCTACAGGCTCTTCATGCCTGCGGAAAATGAAAGCGTCAGCTATTTCGGTTTCGGCCCGAGAGAAGCTTATGTCGACAGATACAAGTCTCAGCGTCTCGGACTCTGGAACACAACGGCGACGGATAATTTTGAGCATTATATCCGCCCGCAGGAGAACGGCGCGCATTACGGCACCCGTTTTGCCGAGGTTTATTCAAATGCGGCGGGACTCAGATTCGAGCCGTTCGGCATGGAGCATTTCAGCTTCAATGCCCAGCATTTCACGGCACAGATGCTCGAGGATACGAAGCATGATTTTGAGCTTGAGCCCCTTGAAGATACCGTTGTCAGCCTCGATTGGCGCATGACGGGAATCAGCGAGGCGGAGTATCACAACGATCCTGAACGTGCACTTCGCCGTATCGACGAAAAGAAACTCAATTTCGGCTTTGTTATAAGACCGTTTGAAAAATAAGACTTCACGGGAGAGATACAATGTTTCTGAAAGAACTGCTTGAGGGCACGACCGTTGCGGGTGATTATCCGCAGGCGGATATATGCGATATAGTCTACGACTCGCGCAAGGCAAGACCGGGCACGGCTTTTGTCTGCATGAAAGGCGAGACAACTGACGGACATAAATACGCAAAGAGCGCATATGACCTCGGCTGCCGCGTGTTCGTTGCGGAAGAGGCGCTCAGCCTGCCCGATGATGCAATCGTGCTGATGAGCGAAAACACGCGCCGCGACCTCGCGCAGATGAGCATAAACTTCTTCGGCCACCCTGCGGATGAGCTGAAAATGATAGGTATAACCGGCACGAAGGGCAAGACAAGTATAACTTATATCCTGCGCAGCGCGCTCGAAAACTGCGGCATAAAAACAGGCGTTATCGGCACTATCGGCGCGTTCTACGGCGACAAAAAAATACCTACCGTCAACACGACCCCCGAATCATATGAGCTTCAGAAAATTCTGCGCGAGATGGCGGACGGCGGCTGCGAGGCTGTCTGCATGGAGGTCTCATCGATAGGACTCAAGATGAGCCGTGTCTACGGCGTCGAGTTCTACGCCGGGATATTCACGAATCTTTCGCCCGACCATATCGGCGGAAACGAGCATAAGACGTTTGAAGAATACGCCTATTGGAAAAAGCAGCTCTATGTCCACAGCGGCTTCACCGTTGCCAACCGAGACGATGCGTTTTTTGACGATATCGCCGCCGCGTCAAAAGGCGAGGTGATAAGCTACGGGCTCGACGAAAAGTGCGATTACTATGCAGAGAATATAAATCCTCTGCGTCGCCCGGGCTTCCTCGGAATAGAGTTCGACTGTAAGAGCAGGTTCGACGCCCCGTGGCACGCGCAGGTCAGTATGCCGGGGTTTTTCAGCGTCTACAATGTTCTTGCGTCCGTCGCGCTCCTGCGCAAGATGGGCATACCCGTTGAAAAAATGCGCGAGGCGTTTTCGCATGTGAACATCGACGGCAGAATGCAGATAGTCCATGTCAGCGATGATTACAGCGTAATTATAGACTACGCTCACAACGGTCTTAGTATGGAGAATGTCATTGAGACCGTCCGCGATTATAAACCCAACCGCGTTGTTGCGCTCTTTGGCTCGACAGGCAACAAAGCGACTATCCGCAGGCAGGAGCTCGGTCTTGTCAGCGCAAAGATGTGCGATTTTATTATAATCACGAGCGATGACCCGGATTTTGAGGATCCCGATACAATAATAGACGAGATAGCCGGCTGGGTCGAAAAAGGCGGCGGAGCGGGTAAGTATGTCAAGATAACCGACCGTGCCGAGGCAATTGAATATGCCCTCGACCATATGCAGAAAGGGGATATACTCCTCCTGCTCGGCAAAGGGCATGAGCATTTCATGAAAGTGAAAGGCGAAAAAATATATTTCAGCGAGCTCGACTGCATTGCGAATTATATGAAAAAACACGGGATGAAGTAACTCTTATAAAAAGCACATATAAAAACACAAAACCCCGGAGGGTATTCCCTCTGGGGTCGCTTGCTTTTTATCAGCCGATCTCGATCCTTCTCGATGTCGGCACGTTTTCTTCTTTCTTGGGCATCGTCAGGGTCAAAACGCCGTCTTTGTATTCGCCGGTGATGTCTTCGGTCTTGACGGACGAGACATCGAAGCTCCTGCTGAACGAGCCGTAAGACCTCTCGCGGCGGACAAAGTTGCCTTTATCATCCTTCTTCTCGGTCTCGTTGCTGCGCTCTGCGCTGATGGTCATGTAGCCGTCTTCAATGTCGACGTGAATGTCTTCCTTCTTGAATCCGGGCAGCTCTGCCTCAAGCACATATTCCTTGCCGTTGTCCTTTATATCGGTCTTGAAGTCTGTTGCGGCCATGTCGCCCCAGAAGTTCTTCTCGAAGTTTTCCATATCTCTGAAAGGATTAAAGAGTGCACGCTGATGTCTGCGTTCATAAGGTGTAAGTTCAAACATAATTGATTCCTCCGTTTGATGTTTATTGTTATTCATGTTGAAGTGATTGTTTTATTTGTCTGACTGCTTTCCGATTTCCATCGGACTCACTCTCTTTCTTCTCCGGGGGCTCTCGCTCCCTTCGTTTGATTATATAGTACCCCTGCTTTGTTAAAAAAGAATACAGTGATATGTGAACAAATTGTAAATACTTAGCACTCTAATTAGAAGAGTGCTAAAATGCGTTTGAAAACACCGCGCAGGTTTTTATCATACGCGGGACATGGGAGGAATATAAATGCATTGACATTTTCTGTTAAGGAGAGGAATGCGATGCAAATCAACGTTATAACGCAGTCGGTCGGTGTCGAAGAGACGCTCGGCAGCTGCACTGCGGAACAGCCGATAGATGCCGATATAACCCTGCCGGATTATTGCCCGGATATCAGGCGCGTGCTCAAGTGTCTTGTCACTCCGCGCATAACCGCAGTCCAGACCGCGGGCGACAGAGCGACGGCAGACGGCTCAGCCGGCGTGTGCGTCATCTATGCCGACGAGCAGGGGACGGTCTGCTGCTTCGAGCAGACATACCCGTTTTCAAAATACGCCGATCTCAAGGGTGCGGATGAAAACTGCTGCGTGAATGTGCGCGCCTATACTCAGTATGCCAACTGCCGCGCCGTCAGCCCGCGCAGGCTCGATATCCACGCCGTGGTCAGCGTGGCGTTCGGCATATCCGGCGTAAAAGAAGAGGAGATAATAACCGGAGCAGAGGGCGCGGGAATCCAGCTCAGATGCTGCGACAGCCGTACTGCAAGCCTCGTCGCCTGCACCGAGACTGCGTTCCCGATGAGCGAGACCGTGCCTCTGCCCGACGGCGACCCGGCGGTGTCCTGCGTGCTGAGCGCGCAGGCGGCGGCGCTCGCGCAGGAGATAAAAGTCATCAGCAACAAACTGCTTGTCAAAGGCGAACTCACCGTCAGCGCGGTCTGTCGCGGCGAGGGCGGCGAAATATTCAGCTTCGGCCATTCCATGCCGATAAGCCAGATAATAAATCTCGAGGGAATTGACGAGGACTGCACCTGCTGCGTCTGCCTGCCCGTCACTTCGCTCGAAGTCCTGCCGAAGGCCGACCAGGCTGGCGACAACAGACTGATTGATATCAGCGCGCGCGTCGGCGCGGGAGTCAAGGCTTATCGCGAGCTGAGCTTCCCGACCGTCACCGATGCCTATTCCGTCTGCTACGACCTTGAAACAAAGAGCCGCAATGCCGATTTCGCGGTTATCGCCGATAAGTTCAACGACACTTTCACCTGCCGCAGCACGCAGGATCTGCCGGAGGCGAGGCAGATTTTGGCTCTATGGTGCTCCGACTTATCAAAGAGTGTGGCGCAGGACTCCGACGGAATAATAATCTCCGGCGAACTGACGCTCCATTTTCTCTATACCGATGCCGAATCCCAGCCATGCTACGCCCAGCGGCAGACGAACTACGAATACCGCCGGGCGGTCAGAAAGTGCGGCGATCTCAAGTGCTCGCCGTGCATCGAGATAACCGCCGCGAGCGCCGCCTGCGCTTCGGGCAGCGCCGATGTCAGGGTCGAGATGAATATCTCCGGCTGTATCTTCGACAGCGTCCGCCGCAAGACCGTCACTTCTATAGAATGCTCCGATTCCGACGGCAAAAAGACGGGCGGCGCCGCGCTGACAGTCTATTTTGCGGATGCAGGTGAAGAAATATGGGATATCGCGAGGCGGTATAACACGACCGTTGAAGCGGTGGAGCAGGAAAACGGCATAACGGGCGAAACGGTGGCGCAGAAATGTATGCTGCTGATACCCGGAGTCTGAGGAGGGATAACCGTGCAGGAGAGAAATATTTACAGCGACATTGCAAAGCGCACTCAGGGCGATATTTATATCGGCGTTGTCGGCCCTGTCAGAACCGGAAAATCAACGTTTATAAAGCGTTTTATGGATGCCCTCGTTCTGCCGAATATCGAGAGCCAGAGCGTGCGCGACCGCGCGACCGATGAGCTTCCGCAGTCCGCGGCGGGACGCACAATAATGACCACCGAGCCGAAATTTATCCCGGAAAATGCGGTTGAGATATCGCTCCAAGCGGAGGCGACATTCCGCGTGCGGCTCATAGACTGCGTGGGATATATCGTCCCGAGTTCCCTCGGCTATATCGAGGGCGAGAGCCCGCGAATGGTAAAAACCCCGTGGTTCGAGCATGAGATACCGTTCAATATGGCGGCGGAGATAGGCACACAGAAGGTCATCAGCGAACATTCGACAATAGGTCTTGTCATAACGACTGACGGCTCGATAAGCGAGATTCCGCGCAGCGAATATGAAGAAGCCGAAGGCAGGGTAATATCAGAGCTCAAAGGGCTCAAAAAGCCTTTTGTTGTCCTATTGAACAGCACGAATCCTGAGTCCGACGAAGTCAAAAATATGGCGGCATCGCTGACCGATAAATACGGCGTGCCCGTCATGCCCGTGAACTGCCTCGAGATAGGCGAGGAGGAGATAAAAGAGATTCTCACTCAGGTGCTCTTCGAGTTCCCCGTCAAAGAAGTCAGTGTCGGTCTGCCGGGTTGGGCTATGACTCTCAGCCGCGATCATTGGCTGCGCTCGGGACTTTGTAGCGCCGTGAGCGAAGCGGCGCAGAACCTCCGCACCCTCCGCGATGTAAAACACCTCGCCGAGGATATCTGCGCGTGTGAATATGTGACGGGCGCAAAGATAGCGAAAATGGATCTGTCCTGTGGCGCGGCGCGGATAGAGGCGCAGATAGACGGCAGTCTCTTCTATAAGATACTCGCCGAGGAGACGGGACTCGATATTTCCGGTGAGCAGGATCTGATGAGCTGCATGCGCGAACTCGCCGCCGTGCGCCGCGAATATGAGCGGCTCAAGGGCGCGCTCGACGAAGTTGAAGCGACGGGCTACGGAATAGTCATGCCGTCGCTCGATGAATTGAGCCTCGAAGAGCCGGAGATAATGCGCCAGGGCGGCAGATACGGCGTGCGCCTGCGCGCCTCCGCTCCGTCGATACACATGATGAAGGCGAATATAACAACCGAGGTCGCGCCGATAGTCGGCTCGGAGTCCCAGTCAGAAGAACTTGTCAACTATATGCTCAAGGAGTTCGAGGAGGACCCGACAAAGATATGGGAGTCGAATATCTTCGGCAAGTCTTTGCATGAGCTCGTCAACGAGGGACTGCACAACAAACTCTATCGTATGCCCGCCGCGGCGCGCATGAAACTGCAGGAGACGCTCGAAAAAGTCATCAACGAGGGGTGCAGCGGACTCATCTGCATCATCCTGTAAAATAATATCGGCTGTGCCCGAAGTTTAGGCGCGGCCGATATTTTTTATATTAGCTCTTGACACAAACAAATGTTCTGATGTATAATGTGTACGAACAAATGTTTGAAATCTGGTGAGAACGTGGATCTGTTTGACAAGCTGGAGATACTTTCCGATTCGGCGAAATATGATGTCGCCTGCACGAGCAGCGGAACGGACAGATCCTCGGGCGGCGAGGGGATAGGCAACGCCGCCGCGTGCGGCATATGCCACAGCTTTGCGGCGGACGGCAGATGTATATCTCTGCTGAAAGTTCTCATGAGCAATGCCTGCGTTTTTGACTGCAAATATTGCGTCAACCGCGTCTCCAACGATGTCCGCCGCGCGACATTTTCGCCGCGTGAGCTCGCGGAGCTGACGATGAATTTTTATCGCCGCAATTATATCGAGGGGCTTTTCCTCTCGTCCGCCGTCGTCGGCAGTCCCAATTATACCTGCGAGCGTATGATTGAGACTCTGCGCATCCTGCGCGAAGAATACAGGTTCGGCGGATATATCCACGCCAAAGCGATTCCGGGCGCGGATAACGCGCTGATAACCCGTCTCGGCATGCTCGCAGACAGAATGAGCGTTAATATCGAGCTGCCGTCTAACAACAGCCTGCAAACTCTCGCGCCGGACAAAACAAAGGAGTCGATACTCCGCCCGATGGGGCTTATTACAAATAAGATAAAAGAGAGCTCGGCGGAGCTTGTCAGATATAAGCACGCGCCGCGTTTCGCCTCCGGCGGTCAGAGCACTCAATTGATAGTCGGCGCAACGCCCGACAGCGACTATCAGATAATGTCGCTGTCTGCGGCGCTCTATAAAAAATACGAGCTCAAGCGCGTGTTCTATTCGGCGTATATCCCAGTCGTCGAGAATCCGCTTCTGCCCGCGAAAACAACGGAACCGCCGCTTCTGCGCGAGCACAGACTCTATCAGGCGGATTGGCTTTTGCGCTATTACGGCTTCGATGCGAACGAACTGCTCGATGAAAAGCACCCGTTCTTAAACCCCTATGTAGACCCGAAATGCAATTGGGCGCTCAATCATATGGAGCTGTTCCCGCTTGAAATAAACCGCGCAACAAAGGAAGAACTGCTTAGAATACCGGGAGTCGGCGTGCGCAGTGTTCAAAGAATTTTGGCGGCTCGGCGTGTTTCGCCGCTGAGCTTTGAAGATCTCAAAAAACTCGGTGTGGTGCTCAAACGCGCCCAATATTTCATAACCTGCAAGGGCAAACATTTGGCGGGACTCAATGTCAATCCCGACAGAGTCCTCGGCTCGCTCATTTCCGAGCGGTGTCAGTCGCTTTTGCCGAATATGCAGGGCGAACAGCTGAGCCTGTTCGACAACAGGATAACAAGGGAGGATGTAGTACAATGTCTGCACGGTCAGATGTAACATATGTATATGACGGCTCGTTTGAGGGACTTCTGACGGCTGTTTTTGAGAGCTTTGAGAGCCGCGAACTGCCGTGCTCTATAGTCGCGGAGGATGAGTTCGTGCCGACTCTCTTCGCGTGCAAAACCGTTGACACCGATCCGCAAAAGGCGGACAGAGTCCGCCGCGGGCTCAAAAATGTCAGCGCCGATGTCTGGAATGCCGTGCGGCTCGGGTACCTGACCTGCGTCGAGGACAGGGGAACGCTCATCAACGATTTTGTGCATATGGCGATGCACTACGGCGCGGGTGTCATGCGTATGCTCGCCGACGACACCGTTTCGCGCCTGACGAAAGCCGTCCGCGCCCTCAAGCAGGAGAGTCATAAGTATACCGGCTTTGTCCGATTCAGCATCAGCGAGGATAATACCCTCACTTCAATTATAGAGCCGAAAAATTCCGTCCTGCCTCTGCTCGCGCCGCATTTCTGCGACAGATATCCGAACGAATCGTTTCTCATATATGATAAGACCCATTCGCAGGCGCTCGTCTGGCATAACAGGCAGAAAATGATTATCCCGTTAGACGGCTTCGAGCAGCCGCAGGCGGGGGACGAGGAGCTGTATTTCCGCGCGCTGTGGAAGCATTTCTATGATACAGTCGCCATCGAGGCGCGGTATAATCCCCGATGCCGCATGAACTTCATGCCCAAACGCTATTGGAATCAGCTCCCGGAGATGGATGAGAGCAATTCTCCCGATGCCGTGCGCGGAGTCAAAAGAATCGGAGCATAAAAAAGCAGGAGCCGTGGGACTCCTGCTTTTGATATTTTTTTAATCCTGCGCGTGGTTTGAAAGCTTGATTTCGTCGTTGTCCGTGAATTCTGCGATGATTCCGTTTTCGTCAACCGTCGCGAATATCGCACTGTGGCTCTTCATTGTGAGCGTCCATTTGACATCGGGATATATCTTCCCGAGCCTGTTTGTGATTATCGCTATCTTCGGCGAAAGTCCCTTTGCGAATTTCCACGAGGTCGAGCCGTAGTAGCCGTGGTGTCCGACCTTGAGCAGATCCACCTTATGAAGCTGCGGCAGAAGTAAGCCCTCGAGTCCGGTGGTTCTCGTTATGTCCGCGGCGAGGAATGCGCTTTTTTTGCCCTTTTCGACCATCGTTCCGACGGATTCGGCGTTTTCGCCCTGTCCGTGAAGACGCGCGTCATCGAGTGCTGTATTGTAGAAAGTCAGCGTGAAGTCGCCGAATTTGAACGGCTCGCGCGGTATCTCGGAAGTAACAACTGTGCCCCTGTTCTGAAACGCCTTTACCGTGTCTGCGTATGTTGTTTCGATGCCCCAGTCGTTGTATTCGTATTCGTGGGCAATCTCGCGGTTGACGGGCTTTATGTAGAATGTCTTTACCGTGATATCCGGGTCGTTGGCTATCGCCTCAAATGTGCCGACATGGTCGTAGTGATTGTGCGTGCCGAGCGCAAATTCAAGCGTTACTTTGCCCTCTGCGTCGCCGGCAGCCTTTTTCAGATATTTTATAACAGCCTCTTCGCTGCCGTTGTAGCTGAGCTTCCTGCGCGGATTGCGGTCGCCCTCGCCGGAGTCGATGAGCGCGAATTTTCCGTTTGATTCTATGAGTATTGCGTCGGAGTTATATGTGTTGAGAAAATGTATCCTGTCCGCCGTGCCGTCCGACGAAAACTGCGCCGGGGTGATTTCAAATTTATTCTGATATCTGTTGCACATCGCAACGCAGATTATATCCAGCAAAAAGACCGAAAGCATTATCGCCATCATTATCCATGTCGCAATTTTTTTGATTAGCTTGTCCCTTGTCATATTCCCTCCGAAGCGCAAAAATAAAAACGCTTTTAAAATTATATCATACTTTTTTAGTAAATGTCCATATGCAGACGCGCCAAAAAGCGCCGAATTTAATTGTATTCGGCGCTTTTTTGTGATATCATATACATATTAAGTGCGATACTAATCCTGATTTTCACCCTCGGGGTCGATAGCCTGCATTATCAGCGAGCCGAAGAGCATGACTCCCATGCTCGGGCGGATGCAGTCTATCGCGTCCTTTGCGAGATATATGCATCTCCAGTAGTCGAATCCGCGCCCCGCGAGCAGCAGTGCGCAGACGGCGAGAGTGAAGAGCAGCTCAAAAATAATGACCGCGCCGAGCAGCATCCTGCGCGAAACGGGATTTATGTAGCTTAAATTTTCTGCAATTTTTTCTTTTATGCCGCGCATATCTTCACCTCCGTTTGTTTGATTCTAACCCGGAGTGCGATTTTTCGCAATGCAAAGATTTTTACTTTTGAGGAAAGGAGAGGAAAACGAATGTCCGTCGGAATATCCACCGCTTGCTTTTATCCCGCGGCGACCGAAGAGGCTCTGCGCTGTGTCGCCGAAGCGGGAGCAAAAGTCACCGAGGTGTTTTTCAACTCGCCGTCGGAATTGGAGCCGGATTTTCTCCGCCGCATTTCGTCTATAGCCTCTGACAGCGGCATACGCATCCGCTCGATACATCCGTTTACCTCGTTCGCCGAGGGGTATATCCTCTTCAGCCAGTATGAACGCCGCTTCGACGATTACAGGGAGTTTTACAAAAAATATTATGCCGCCGCATCTGCAATAGGCGCGAAAATAGTTGTGCTCCACGGCGCAAAGCTGCCGGTGAATATCAGCACGGACGAATACGCCGAGCGTCTTAGCTTGCTCGTCCGCGACGCGCAGGAACAGGGGATAATTCTCGCGCAGGAAAATGTTGTCCGTCATAACGGGCAGACGCCGGAGCTTATGAATGAACTGAAAGCGCGCCTCGGTGCGAATTTTCATATGGTGCTCGACATTAAGCAGGCGTATCTCGCCGGAGTCGACCCGATAGAATTTTTCAGGGAGTTTTCCGATAATATCTGCCACATACATCTGAGTGATCACGACGAAAATCACAAGTGCATCCCGCCGTTTGACGGGGAATTCGATTTTGCCGCCCTCTTTTCGCTTATGAAAGAAAACAAATATTCCGGCGACTGCGTTATCGAGCTCTACCGTTCGGGCTTCGAGCGCATAGATCAGCTGACCGATTCGATGCGAAGACTCGAAAAGCTTGACATTTGACCGTTTTTGTGCGATAAATATTATATGTTCATCAGGGAGTGATAGCTTTGAAGTGTCCGTTCTGTGGTTTTGAAGAGAGCAAGGTCATCGACTCACGTCCTACCGACGAGGGCGAGAGAATACGCCGCCGCCGCGAATGCATCAGCTGCGGCAAGCGTTTTACGACCTATGAGATAATCGAGACCGTGCCGATAGTCGTCGTCAAAAAGGACAAATCGCGCGAGGTTTTTGACAGAAACAAGCTTTTCAACAGCATGCTCAAGGCGTGCGAAAAGCGTCCAGTCTATATGGAACAGCTCGAAAAGGCAGTCAGCGAGATTGAGGCTGTGCTCCAGAATTCGCTCGACCGCGAGGTGACAACCGTCTATATCGGTGAGCTCGCAATGGAGAAGCTCAAGAGCATCGACGAAGTCGCCTATGTTCGCTTCGCTTCCGTCTACAGGCAGTTCAAGGATATCAATACGTTTATGGATGAACTCGCAAAACTGCTCAAAGAAAAATAAAAAAGCAAGGATCGCTCCGGCGGTCCTTGAATTTTTATCGCAATATAAATTTTACTTCGACTCCCTTAACGCGGGGAATATAAAAATATATTTGCTGTAGGACGCGAAAGTAGAGGGCGGATATCACACCGTTCAACTATTAATGTATATTAAGCTATAATCATGGCGCAAATTTTTTCTTCTCGTTGCCAAAGCTGTGATAAAGTGATAAAATCTAATCAACATATATTAATGGATGGGGTAAAAGTGAAGTTTGTCAAAATAAATCTGAAAAACAACTGCAAGTCTGCGGGAAAGTATCTGCTGACTTTTCTGAAATGGTTTGCTCTCGCCGCAGTCACGGGAGCCGTCGGCGGCGCGGTCGGCGCGCTGTTTCATCTGAGCGTCGAATATGTTACCGGCGTGCGCAAGGCTCATTCGTGGATAGTGTTTCTGCTGCCCGTCGGCGGGCTTGTGATAGCCGGTTTGTATAAGCTTTCCGGCAAAAAGGATATCGGTACGAACGAAATACTCGATGCCGTGCGCTCGCCGCAGGGCGTGCCGGTTTTGCTCGCACCGCTGATATTTGTCTCAACTGTTATAACGCACCTCTTCGGCGGCTCC
>UMCN01050085.1_pt1 | contig 12925 bp, 14 predicted proteins | sample 1964241 | NCBI WGS metagenome assembly UMCN01 (sample SAMEA4835969, study PRJEB28245) | human gut metagenome | biome: gut microbiome; material: fecal sample | place: Denmark | collected 2008
GAGATACAAGGATTGTTGTAAGTCCTTGATTATCGATGAAATCCGCCAGATCTTGAGTTCGAATCTCAGTGGGAGCGCCAGCTAATTTCCAAGGGGCCTAGACCGACCAGTCGACAAGAGTACTGAACTCCTGCAGCACTCTGGCCCCTTTTCTTTTCCTCAGTACGATTTACTCAGTAGGAGGAGCTTCAAAATGACACCTGACGAAGCTACATCATTTCCTATAGATCTAAAGACACATTGCGGATATGTGTACTGTCTAACTTTTCCTAATGGAAAGAAATATATAGGACAATGCACACGGAAATGGAGACATAGATGGAGCTTGCATAAATACGATAAGTCTTGTTGTAAAGCTGTGCATTCCGCCATACTGAAGTACGGTTCAGCTAATGTACAGTGGGAAATATTAAGCTATGCTGACTCCAAAGAGGAACTCAATTTTATAGAGTCAGACTACATTCGGAAACTTAACACTATAGCCCCGAACGGCTATAATCTGAAGACAAAAGACACCCGTACAGTGTATTCAGAGTCTACGCTTATAAAAATGGCGATCAGCCAAACTATTATCAGCAATAAAAAGAAGGGTATTATTTTATCTAAAGAAGAGGCTTGGAATAAACATAAAGAAAAGATGCTTAAAAAGCTGTCTCAACCCAGATATTCACAAGCATCAGATACAGGAATCAATATAATATCCTATATAACTAGCTTACACAGAAATGAGATAGTTGTTAAGTCGCATATCTATAAGCACAGCGAGAAAACCAAGATAGAAGGGATAAGCCCAGAGGTAAGGGCTAAATTAAAGGCAGCCGCAAGACGTAGATCTTCAAAACGTCTCGTATGTTACGAAACAGGTGAAATATTTGCGTGTATACCAGATGTCGTCGAGAAATATACACATTTAAATAGAGCAAAGATAAGTGCTTGCTGTACAGGACGCTGTAAGAGTACACATGGCATGCACTTTTACTATGTAGATACACCAAAAGACAGGCTACAGCATTTAATAAATTACTGGAATAGCCCGATACAGCAACCACAGCAAAGACGCAAAGTTCAATGTCTTGATACAGGTATTGTATATGATTCAGTACATGCAGCTAAACGCGAAACAGGCTGCCACCATATAGAGGCTGTATGTCGAGGCAAACGCAAAGCAGACCACGGCCTGCACTGGGCCTATGTATAAGGAGTACTATGCACAAGAGCAAAGACATAGACAAGATCTTCCGCAGAAGAGGCATCAAAGTGCCTGGTACAGACAAGTACGAAATAGGCACAGCCAAACTGCCTAAGCATGTTCTGCCTTGTCCTTTCTGCGGCAGTATTCCTGAAGTGCACATTTACGAGAATGGGAAAGGCGCTGAAGTGAAATGCAACACGCCTGACTGCGCTTTGTGGCACACTTCATGCGACCTTGCTGACTGGAACAAGCGATCAGTGTCCGGCAAAGTGCGCCAGCTGCTGTTCAACATAGACAGTCTGTATGTATCCAGTGACTTCCATAAGAAGCAGTTGTATGTGTGCAGAGGCTGTGGTGCAGCTCACTACCACATGAACAAAATCAGACACAGCAAAAGATGCTGTGTAAAAGAGCTGCTTGGTGATGCATCCTGACTACTTTTAGTATGTGCCCAAGAAGGGTAACGGGTATGTGTATCACATAACAAGCGGGCAGAAGCACTACATAGGCATATCCACTACGCCGTTCTCAAAACGCTGGTAGCGCCATAAGGCTCCCTGGTCAGGCTGTACAAAGCTGGTCAGGGAGCTTAAACGTCTCCGAGCTACAGGTAATTGGAATCAGCTCTCAGTCTAGATACTTCAATAGGCGCCTAACAAGCATCTGGACAGACTGGAAAAGCGCTACATAAAGAAATACGGTTCTTTCAACTCACTGTACGGCATGAATTCTACTCCGGGTGGCAGATAGGTCACACCGGATTCGATGCACAGAAAAGCCAAAAAGAAAGCCACCAGAAGGAAGCTTCGCAGACTGTTCAAACCTGTCACGTGGAGCCAGGTAACATTGACTGCAGATAACGAATAGCTGTGCTGACAGTCTGTGCGTTTACCTTCCTGTTCCAGAACTACTTTCCGTACATAATAGGTGCACAGCACTTCTTCACATAACACAGCTGGCATCTGCCGCCGATCATGCTGCTCTTACTGACACTCTGCTTACATATACAGCACTTTACAAGCTGCTGCCGTTTCTTCTGCATAAGAGCATCCAGGTATTTGTCGATCTACAACACAGTGCTGTCGGCATAATAGAACACAGGACGCCCTGTAGCAGTACGTTCAACCTACACCGGCTGAAGCTGCAGCGCTTTCAATATACGCCGAAGCTTTCCTTTTGTGATGTTATAATGGTTAGCCAGCTAGGTTCTTGTGTACCGCATCTTTCACATGAAGAAAAACATATGGATCATAAGCCCGATGAGGAGAATTATTTGGATTGTACCGATCATACACTGCAATTTACCTGTTACTGCAACAAGCAGAATTGATTTCTGTATGACCTAAAACTGCGAGTACTGTAAAGCCTGCTACAAAGCCTGAAGCTTCTCTTCAGAGCACTCCTGGGTGCAAGTTTCATTGCAGGTTTCAACCGACTCATTCTACACAACGGCGCTGGGTACTTTCTACTTTTTGTCTTTCATTTTACATTCCTTATTTTTTATTAACTGTATAACAAGCTCCACTGAGAGCTTATTATTGTTGCATTCTCGTATGCAAGATACCTCGAGAGGTTCATCTTCACACTCCCTGTAGGTGTTACCGTAAGAGAATCTCCCTATATATCATATACAGCACCTGAGGGTGCCTGTATGAATGTCGGCAGCCTGTTGGCTTTAAGTTGCAGGTAATATGCACCAGAGTCCTGTGTTACATCCTGCATATTGACACTCTATTTAAGGTAGCCGACATTACCTGAAGTGTCTGTAAGGTCGGTAACATCTTTAGGTATCAGCCCTGTGTTGTCTGTGAGTTGGCTGATATCAGAGGGTATTACAGGCTTATTCTTTATGTACGACTCGGCGTCTGAGTCCTGCTAGTTCCAGTCGGCATTCTATGCTGTTACTTTATGCCGTACACCAGCATAGTCCCAGAATACCTGTCCTGTAGTTGTGTTGAGGATAAGGCGCTGTTGCTGCGTAGCTACAGGACACAGTCGCTGTATCTATCCCTAAGTTCCTGTTACAAACTGAATTATCTATTTACGCATTTGTGTTCCTATACTGTACTAAGGTGAGTGCGTAATAAAAGACCGTCTGTACAGCAAAAGGAGTAATACTGTACAGACGGAAGAAAGGAGGAGGTTATGATGTAGCGAGCTACAAAGTGCGGAGCGTTATATAAGCCTGATTACTCGAGCACAGGGTACTTTTCTTTGAGCTCAGCATAACTGTTGCATTTCTTGATGGAAGCCTTTGTGAACGTTGTTCCAGGATACCACTCTGTCAGCGCTCCTGCGATGGCTGTGTAATCTTTAGCTGCATACAGTTCGTCGATGTATTCAGAACGTGACAGTTCTTTTTCCGGCTCTGCTTTGACTTCTTCCTCTGCTTTGGGTGTATCTGCCGGGGTGGCTTTGAACACGCTGGATGAATGTGCGGGTTCGAGATTGTTCGTAGTGTGCATAAGACCCGAGGAGCTCATGTCGGTTTTAGTGAACCCTGTCTTGTCCTGCTCAGGCTGTTCTGTCTGATCCGTATTGCCAGTATCAACACGTTTGGCTCCAAGGGCTTTCTGCATGACGGATGAACTTTGGTCGGCCATAACCGTACCGCTGTTATCGAACAGCTTTCCGCTGGCGGTGGCCTTGTCAGCCTTGGCTGTCGGGAGCTTATTTTCCTTCACCTGCTCTTTGGGCTTGGCGACCTCAAGTCCACCGTTCGCAATCCTATATGTTCCATCAGGGTCGACAGAGATGTTGGCATTGTCTGTAAACAGCCTTGTTGTGATCTCGAGCCTTCCCATCTGAACATCATGTTCAAGTTTCCGTTTCACTGTAGGTGTGAGATACGACCAGATGTCGTAGTCGAGAACTACTGTTTCTCCTGCTCTGAGGCTGTACGTCTTTGATCTGGAAATAATAAGGGAACGAACTCCACGACTCTTGTTGGTGATGACGGTCTGAATAGTTACTGACATAATACTTCCTTTCTTGTTGGTTTCTTACAGTTTACCACATTAAGGACATAAAAAAAGCCCTCCTGTTACGGAGGGCCTTTATAATCAGCAACCTGATTTCAATCAGTCACTGAGGGCGTCGGAAGCATCAACCGGATCAGTCCAGAAGGTGCACTCGTTGATGTTCTTCGCATCATACGTGACCTTACAGACACCGGCTCTGTTCACAACGATACCGCCGATGGTTTCATAGGCGAAGAAGTTCAGGAAGATTCCATCCCTTTCGTCCGTAACCATGCTGACATCCTGGTACGTGTAGTTCGCACCATAGAACTGCGGATCAGTGAACACCCACAGATCGTATTCGGAGCAGACGGTATCCTTGGAGGTAACGAGGACGTCGAGCTTGTTCAGCTTGCCGGTCGTGACGCCATCGAACAACATGTCCTGAGCCATATCACCGCCAACGGTATTTCGATCCCACTCAGCCATTCTGATGTACAGAAGTTCGTTCATGAGTCCCTTGGACGGTTTCAATTTGCCCTTCGTGCGGAGCAGTCCGGCAGCCGCAGCACCCACACCTGCAACGCCTTCACGATCCCAGGTCTGGCGGATAGCACGGCGGAGACCGAATTCAGCAACCTGCGCAGTCTGATCGTCAGCATTGCCGACGATTTCCTGGTTGACAGCCGCCCACGCTTCATCTTCGACATCCATGATGTCTTTGAGCATGAGGTCGTACAGGATGTCGAGGATCGGCATCTTGTATCCGGTAAGGCGGATTTTGTCAATCTCGTACTTCGGCGTCATGATGCGCCCGAATTCACATCTCGCCTTGCGTCCGTTGAAGGTTGCGCCGGTGGTAGCCGTTTCAAACGGAACCTGCATTGCACCTTCGGAGTTGATGTCGAGCTCGACAATCATGCTGGGAAGGTCGGAGGCTTCATTCACATCGAAGTTGTCAGCCGTAACGGAGACCGGAGGAAGAAGCTTGCGGTATACGGCATTCTAGCGAATGCGCGTACGGAAATATGTGGTGCCTGCGAGTCCCGCCTGTTTCACCATAGCGGAGTCATCGCTGAGGAGCTTGTCTTTAAACTCCTGATTGATGGCAGCAATCTGATCGGAAGTATACATATTGCGTTCCTATAGTTATCGGGGAGACACGCTCCCCTGGTTTATCTTACAGCGGATTAACCACGCTTCGGCGGGAAGAAGACCGACCAGAAGCAGATGCGGTTAACAGCAGTGCCGTTCACGTTCAGGCTGGCTTTGGAGCGGAACGGAAGCGCACTGACGATACCGACGACAGTCTTCGCACCGTACACAGCGTTCGCAGCACCGGGAGTGACCTTTCCAAGCTTGTCGCCATCAGCGCAGACGAGAGCCGCATTGATTGCGTACGTAGCATCCTTATCGAATTCAGAGGATTCGATTTCAAATGCACCCGTAGCAACATAGGCGGACATCTTCTTACCGACAGTAGAGTTGGCGATAACTTCGCCGGTAGCACTGCCGACGGCGCCGGTCATGACATCCGGATCAAACGCATTCTTCTTCGCGAAGCAGGGCATAGGATACAGATTGCCGGAACCTTCAGTGAGTCCAAGCACGAATTCGCCCGCAGCGTTCAGAGAGATGACAGAGCCGCGAACAACCTTATCGGCATTCTCATTCAGCACAGCCGTGTGCATGAGACAGTTGGTCTCATCAAGAACGCCGCTCTTAACAGCAACGTAGTGTTCGTACTGCTGTTTAACAGACCTTGTAATAGCCATAATAGTTTCCTTTATTTATTCATCTTTAGTCCGAGGACACGGGCAACTGCAGCGTATGCGTCTTCAACAGGAGCCGCCGATGCCTGCTTGTTGAATGTGTCAACAAGCCTGCCGCCCTATATATCGGATTCTTTTTTCACAATGGGAGCTGCGTCAGTGTAGCGGTCGCACAGAGCCTGAATAGCTCTTAAGGAGGCATTTGGATCATGCGCAAGCAGCTGAGCTGTCTCGTCTGCCTGCTATGCCGTGATACCTCCTGTTTTAGTGAGAGCTTCCACGGACTTCTTAACCAGCTCAGGATCGACCAGGTTCGCCTTCTTGGTGAGAGCAATCTGTTCCTGGAGCTAGTTAATGCGAGCTTCGTATTCTGCGCACTGTTTAATCGCTTCTTCAGCGATCTTCTGGAAGTCCTGTGACATTGTTCGCTCCTTACTTGCCGCTGGCAGCAAGAATCTTCATGAGATTGGCGCCGCGCTTCGTAGATGCGAGCTTTTTAAGGCAAGCTTCTTTTGCGAGCTACTCTTCAGTGGGTGCAGGTTCAGCTGCAGGAGCGGGAGCCGCTTCAACAGGAGCAGCACCAGCTTCAGCCTGAGCAATGCCTTCGACAAGCTCTTCGGGAGAGACACCCTGAGCAGCAGCATCACTGACAAGCTGTTCAGCAGCAGCCGCATCTTCAGGAGAGATCTAAGCTCCCTGAGCCATCTCAGCTGCAGCAGCCTGAACGAGAGCTTCCGGAGGAACTCCAAGCTGTTCGGCCTGAGCAGTAACTTCATCGACAGCAGCGAGGATGTCGTCACTTGTAATCGGTTCACCAAGAGCTTCGGAGAGCTGTGCAGCGGTCTGGTCAAGTCCGTCCATAAGAGCGGCAGAATCCTGTTCCGCAGCTGCAAGATCAGACAGAGCCTCACCTTCGGCTTCATTGGTAAGCTCGTTCATCGCTTCCGGATCTTCAGCGACAGCAGCATCAAGCGCCGCAGCCGCTTCTTCCGGAGGAATGCCTTCAGACGCCGCAAGAGCTTCAACCTCAGCTGCCATCTTGCGAATCAGAGCCTGTTCGCAGGCAACATTGAACAGCGGATTGGTAGCAGCGAGTTTCTTGAAGCTGACTTCGATGTCGTCAGTAAGCGCTGCGAGTTCCTCAGCTGTCTTGTTCTCAGCGAAAGATTCAACTTTTTTAAGAACTTCGGTGGCTGTCACCACCTCGTTGCTCTCAGACTGCTTAGCTGCAGCCTGTTTGGCAAGCTCAGCTTCTTCAGCCGCTTTCTTCATGGCGGCTTCTTTTTCGATCTGGGCATTGATGCAGGCCGTGAGCTTCTGCTTGAGAGCTGCGGACTTGGCAACCTGAGCAGGAGTTCCTGTAGGCATACCTGCAGGACATACGTCTTTCACAGCAGTACCGGTCTCTGCAAGGTCTTTTTCAGCCTTCTTGTCTTCGTCGCCTTCGATCTTGTTCTCTGCCATTTCGACAGTGCCTTCGATCTCGGCGTTCACACTGGGGTCGGAAGCATAGTTGCCATTCGTAGCCTCTTCGGTTTCATTCTGCATCTTGTCGCCGATAGTGGGCTGCGGAGCATCGAGCTTCTTCTCTGTAATCTATTCGCCGCCTGCAACTTTGTGCAGCGCTCCGGACTGAACAAGCAGATCGTGGAGAAAAGCGGCTTTCTTGTTAAGCATACTCATGGGTATATTACCTTTTTGTTGGGATTATCTATCTCACATAGAGAGTGACGTTACTTATATCTGGCGAGCTTCTGCATGGCTAACATGCAGGTATCCTAACTGTTACGCTAAGCAAAACTCAGAACGTATCTGGCATATGTTCTTCTGAACTGGTCTCCAACGAGAGACGCCTTCTTCTACATATCCTCCTCTTTGTCTGAATCCTCATTCTGTCGATCCCCGGAATCTTCATCCTGACTCGATTCTGAGTCCTGTATGCTGTCCTGCAGTTTGTCTTTGAACTGCTGCATGTCTTTCTAAGGCTAGGCAGATGTTATCTATATCCGGATAGCCTTGCCATTCAAAGCAGGCCTGCTGACACCAAACTAAGGTATGAACTGTTTAAGCACATCCTATAAGGCGAGGTCTACAGGAAGTACAGAATCAAAACTGCCGTCGCTGAGCATAGGCTTGAATTCCTAGTCCTGCTGCATATCCTACATGAGGTTCTGACCGCTGCAAGGGCAGCTCTAGGCAAAGGTATTGAACAACTACGGATTGTCTGATTCCTTGCCGAGGATTTTAAAGAGCATTTTCGGAGACAGCAGGATTGCCTTGCGGTTGCACTGATCGATGATCTAGTCGGCGTCGTAATTCTATACCGCTTTTAGAAAATCTTCCACAGCTTCCGGAGAGTCAGCAAAGATCGGATCGTCCTGTGCTTCACATTGAATGCATTTCTACAGCTACGCGAGTTTACCTAGAAGTCTTGCAGCCTTTGACAATGACATAGGAGGTCTTGTTGCCTGGAACCTTGCAGCTTCAATAGCCTTGGCTGCACTGTCGCCTGATGCTACCTTGCGCAGTACGAATGCCATCTGGTCTGCAGGTACGTTCACTCCTGAGATGTCATAAAACTTGGGCGCATCGTTTATCATGCCGATCTTGGTACCGTCTGACAGTACCATTCCTGCATGTTTCTTGATGTGCTAACAGTGCTAGTCGAGCGTGTGCGCCTCGTTCCCGCAGACCGAGCAGACGTCCCTACGAAGTTGGGCACCTACTGAAAGGAATATGTCCTGGCCGTTCGCTTTCTTGTTCAGCCTCTATGCCCACTTGTCGGTGTCCACCTCAATGAGCAGCTAGCCTCTGTGCATCTTATCATTGTACACAGCAGCTTTCACCTATCCTGACTTCTACTTGTCAGTCTGGTGCTCCTGATATACAGCTGCCTTGTCCAAGTATGTCGAATGGTACTTCCTGAGTCCGCCATCGAGCTGAATCTATTTACAGGATGCATTCTTAGGCATCGGAGGTCTGTACACAAAAGCATCCTAATTCCAGCCATCGCAATTGTGCACTGCAAAAGGAACACAGAAGGTACGTTCGACTTCGATCTTCAGGTCATAGACAACAGTGGACTCTGTGTAAGTGAACTACACCTTATCTACAGTTACATTGTATTTCAGTGCGGTCTATGTTACTTTGTCGTCAGGTACCAGCAGCTTAGCTCCAGGCTTGATATCCTTGGCAGGAACAAAGTCTCCCCACTTCTAGCTGGCATCGAGAACAAGTACCGGATGATCCTACGTCATGGTGACAACGATCTATCCGCTCTTTGCTGTAATAGTTACAAGCTGGCCTTTGTACCACCTGGCAGATGTGTCGTTAACCCTGCGCATCTAACCGCTGCCGCTCTGTACAAGATCACCGACACGAATGTGCTCAATTGCTTTAGCGCCATTCTAGGTGACAACACTGGTACCGGCTACGAAGCAGTTCCTGTTGATGCCGAAGTGCTACATTGCGCCAGTAGTGATGACGTGCAGGTATGCTTTCTTGGGCATCGGCTTCAGATCTGCTATGATGTCGTCGAAAGCTGCTGCACGTTTCTGCATGGATGCAGACTTATCCAACCCTTTGGAACCGACTTTGAGTATCTGTACCGGTTCCTATCCTCCGAAATCAGAAGCCTAAGGGACGATTCTTTTCTGTATCATTGCATTACCTCTTACTAGACAATCTCAGCATAGAGCGCCTACTGCTAAGGCGCACTGGCAGCTGCAAGCCGTGCTTTAGCCAGATTGACTGCAGGTTGTTTATTCTACAGCCGCAGATCATTAAGTCCTTTGATTTTAGCTCCGGTCTGTCTGGAAATTCCAAGTTGTCTCTGGAGCCTCGGATCTGTAGCTGCTTTGTTGGCAAGGTACTTGATAGCTTTCTGCCTGTTAGCCATGTAGTTCTTGATTGTCTGAAATCTGGAGTCAGCCTATTTCTACTTATTGGCCTAGTTCTGCTTTCTGACCTAACCGATATCTCTGGAGAAATCCTACCAATTCTGTCCAAGATTACCGACAAACACAGTATTGCCGAGGTTCAGTCTCTACATTACTTTCGACAAATCAGGAACAAGATCAGATACGCTTCCCTAAGTCTACACAGGAGACATGCCTTTAACTGCATTAACAGCTGCCGCCTGCGCACGCTATCTGTCGGCTGAAGTAATGGCTTTCACAGTAGCTGCCTAAGCCGCTTGAGAAGCCTGATTGGTCTTGCCGCCCTGCATCAGTCTTGCTGCAACAGCTGTCTTAAGGTGTTGCTTGAATCTAGGAGACAGATATGAGGGGTTCTAAACTATGACATCCTACACGGCTTTCTATATCTACTGTGCAGGGAAGTCTTTGAAGTCCCTGTCTGCAAGCATGTCGGCAAGGCGCATCACCTTGTCGTCATATCTGTCCGCATTCAGCAGAGCGCCTGTAATGGCAGACTAAGGATTTACAGCATATCTCTGAGAGCCTGTACCGGAACGAAGTATGCTTCCTGCCGTCTACAAGGCACCCTGACCGCCTTTAATACCTGCCAGCAAAGGAACGGACACCATGTTTGCAAGGACATCCTTGACAACCGTATACCCATCTGCATTTTTAATAAGCCCGCTGAGCAGCCCCTGCCTTACAGCATTCTATGTCTTTACAGCTTCCGTGCAGAAGACGTCCAGAGCCTGAGCTTTCTTCTACAGAGACTTCTAGCGCCATCGCACATTCTATGCCTGCTGTATAGTCTTCTACACGTACTCAACAGTCGCAGATACGGGAAGCACAGCATAAGCAGCCGATTTCTTCAGAGACTATTCAGGGAGCTTGTCTTTAAACAGCTCAGTGTATGTATCCCCATATACTGTAGACATCAGCCTGGAAAGTTTAGTCTCGTCTCTCAACATGTCAGAGGCTTTCTTGACCATACGATCCAGATCTTTCTTCTAGTTGATCAGGTTGTAATAGTCCGCCTAGAACGCTTTGGTTTCCTTCTACAGCATATGCTACAACTTCTGCATCAGCTGTCCGATAGTCGGTTCAGGCTACGGTTCCTTGAAGGACGCGGCTTTGACCATTGCAGGTTTTTCAGGCTCCTTGATTCTGAACTCAAACTCAGTACCGGCAGAGGCAACCTTATCGAGCTGCTGCACACCACGTAATGAAGCTACCTTCTCGATATCGGCAAGCGGGAAGTCCTACGCCTTGTGCTAATCATTGCGTTTTCCGAGCGTAACTACAGCAAGTCTTCTGTTGAATGCCTGTGCCGCAAGTTTTGTGAGCTTCTTCGGGACGTCAGCAAGATCAAGCTGCTATGCCAGAATCTAGCTTCTGTCCTTGTCTGAGCCGAGGGCCAGTGTAGCCGCCTTCTCAATAGCATTGGTCAGCTGGTATTCTGTGAGCTGATCCAGTTTCTTTAACTATCCCATATATTAAGCCTCTGATTTATGTTTTATAAACTGAGTGTACTGCGTAGTGAAGTCAACACCGGCTTTCTGCTGCTATGTTGTAAGCTGTATCTAAGCTCTGCTGAATCCTCTTATACTGGCGTTGAGAATATTCGCAGCATCTATGATAGCCTGCGACTAGCCTCCACCCTATTTCTGCTGCAGCATAAATGCCTGATCCTACCGATTCTTTACCGCCTGCTACATCATCTGGGTGTACACCTAGATAGGTACGTTAAGCTCCTTGGCTATGTAGTCAAAAACCTGCGTATTTCTGCAGTTTCTCCACATGGCGTCCATAGCCTACTTGGCACTCTTTCCAGAGTTTCCGAAACGCAGAGAGTGCAGGGCTGCCTATAAGGAGTGGTAATGTGCGAGCGCTCTGGCCCTGAACAGGTTCATGGATTTACCGACTCTGGCTGGCTGCAGCAGCATCTGCTAAAACCACCCTGATATAGCCTGAACACCTGTGAGGTCACAGAACAAGTCAGAGTACAGTCTTACCTGTACAGGGGTTAGCCATTTCAGTTTCTAAGAAGTCTTCTAAGGAGTCAGGCCGTAGATAAGACATGCTTCCACCTAGGCTCTGAGCTGTGACGAGTTATCGAATGTCCCAAGAGTGAACACCTGCCAGGCATCGGGCATCTTTATCTGTATAAACTTTCTCGTATCTGTATTCCGGCATGCCATCTGTATACGTGCAGCATACAGGATTACAGGGTCGGAAGAAGGTGTATAGTTAGTACCTGTCAGCTGCGCCCTGACTATCTGCTTGGCTTCCTGCCATCGCCAGTCGGGCGGTTGTAAAAAGGAGTCCCGCTAAAAGACAGGACTCCTCTTGAATGGTGCGCTCTAGTTGGATACAGGCATCAGTTCATCATAGTTCCTGTCTGCAGATCTCCTGCATCAGGAGCTTCTCCATTGTTGAGACCTCTGAGCTTGAGGAAAATCGTGAGCTATGACAGATCGTTCAGCGTGTTCTTGATGGACAGCTAAAGTGATCTGAGCTTCACAGCTCCGTACTTCTTCTACATATCGCTCAAGTGACATCTGAAAAGGAACAGCAGCTTGCACAGCTTATCGAGCGTGTTCATGAAGTCCGGCAGCGCCTACAGTACCTATTCATGCGGATCGGCAGCCTGCACAAGCATCTTAAGTGTCTGCGTGTCGAACACCTACTTCACACCTGCTTCAGCAGCACGCTGCACAGTCTGCATCTAGCGCTCGTCCTGCAGCGCCTTGCTCTGGATATCTTCCTGTGTCACCTGCGGAGGAACATTCTGCACTTCAGAGTAGCCAATGTCGGCAGGTTTCCACATGTCGCTCTAAACCATCTACGCAGCAGACTTGAACAGTCTGTACGAAGTTGATACAGGGTTCAGTATGCTGCCTGCACCGGCTTTCTTGACAATCGCCTTTGCATCCAGAGGAGCGAGTCCGTAGTCACGCACAAGGTGCAGCACAGCTTCTTTCACCTGCATTCTGTCAGCCGGATTGGATTTGGCACCGGATATGGAAATCTCCTGGCCGTCGCTGGCTACCTTCAGCTTGCTGTAGTGCTTGGAATCGAAAGCGT
>UMCN01027473.1_pt1 | contig 12818 bp, 16 predicted proteins | sample 1964241 | NCBI WGS metagenome assembly UMCN01 (sample SAMEA4835969, study PRJEB28245) | human gut metagenome | biome: gut microbiome; material: fecal sample | place: Denmark | collected 2008
GGTACTCCCAATATGGGATAGTCGATGAACCTTCCATGCGCTGGCGTTCTGTCGAACGCATGGCTCGGCTGCTAAACGTCCGTTGTCTCTCCCGTTTAGGCTTACTGTCGCCTTGCGGTATCCTCACTTCTTTGTTTTCTCTTTCGATCCTTGTTACAGGCGTCGTGAGGCTCTTGGGATCTATTAGCAATTCACTTTCTTGTTCGATAACCATCACTGGTTAAAGGGCGTTTTTAAGCGCCAATTTGCCGCCTATTGCGTTGCCTGCTACAACAAGCAACAAGAATGCCCAATACGTATCGACTTTCGTAGCTATGTAAGCCATGTCTGCAATGCAGTGCTCGAATCCGCACAATATAAACGTGGTGATCGCCATGATAACAATCAACGGGTTGCGCTTACCGTAGTCCACCGCAATGAACATGAGCACTCCGCAGCCTATACCGTTGCACAATACCTTGTACCATGGTGAGCTGCACCTCTGATACAGATCTACAGCAGACAGCTGAGCATCGAACAACAGACTGCCGAAGAATGCTCCGAGCATGTTGAACACAAGCACGAATACGAGTATCGATACAGGCGTCCTGTAACCGACCTTCCCTGTAAACAAAGGCAATTTGTAGTGAATGATACACAACAGGGCCAAAGAAAAAAGGATCGCTCCTAAGAACGACCCTTCCATAACGGCCACTTTGCAGCCAATGCTTATCAGGAAACCGGCAGCTGCCGCCTTAATCAAGCTCCACTCCACGCTCCTTCAAGAAGGATCTGAAGGAGTCCATGAAGTTACCGTTGTAGCTTTTGTCGGCATCGTCGCCTGCACAAGCAGCTTCATCGCTATCCTCAATGGTAATATCGATGGTCATGGTTTTGCCTGGGATATAGATTGCATTGGCGAGTTCCGCTACAAGCGCTTTGATGAACTGTTCAAGATCCTCATCACTCATGTTCGAGCAGTCGACAGGGAGCTGCGGACCTTCGTCCTTGACACTGTCAGCGGACTTGCTGCACTTACAAGTGTCGTGCTTGCGCTTGCAGCTTCTGGCGTACGCCTTATCAGCTTTCATGAATCTTCCTTTACTGTCTCTCTTCTGCATATTATTCCTTTCTTACTTTACTGTAATTGTTGCTGTTTCTCTGGTAGCCTTGGAGTCATCCACAGTGATATCTTCTGTACAAGACGCCTTAACGCTGACTGCTGCTCCTGTATCGAGCTGATCTGCACTGACCGTTTTGACGTCGCCGAGGTCTTCCACAGGTGTACTGACTGTAGTGCTGTAATTCGTATCTTCCATAGCGTCTCCTTTCTATGTGAGGTAATATAGCACAAAATTGACGTTTGTCAAGAGTTTATTTTTCTGTTCTAGTCCAAGTTGCAACAGGCGTTCATGCTTGAAAAGATCACTGCAGGTTAATTTACTGTTGCCGTTCAAGAAGATCATGGCTTATGCTTCCTTCACAGGAGGCAGCAGCTGCCAATCCCCAGAAGGTAACCAGATATGGCTGTTGTCACCATCCGTGATAACCACACCATCAGTGCCTATACTGCTTACAGTAATATACGAATTCGGATGTTCAAGCAACCTGCACACAAGGTTTGACACAGTGTCTTTGATATCCTTCTGCGAGAGTTTACGCTTGAACAATTCACTGTAATACAGCCTAACCAAAAGGCGCTGGGTTTTCTGGTTAACATCTATGGAGATGTCCAATAAGATATAGTCACGTGATTCGCAGCTGATCTTTACGGTCTCCAGCTGACCTTCCAGTATAGTCGCACCACATTCATGTACTTTACGTTCCGACCACCCCAAAAACTCATCTGCAGTCAACACATCAGCTCTCCTTTACAATTTGCACTTTGCAACCAAACTGCTTCTCAATGTCCGACATGGTAACCTCAAGCACCTTCTTCGGACGCTTGATAAGGCTGTGCTGCCAGTCGGTGGAATCGAAGAGCGACCAGCCGGTGTGTATCCGAATACAAGGCGATGCAGCATCTGTACACTTATACCTGTGTACACCAAGACTGGGTCGATACATATAAAAATATGCAGCTCCATCTTCATCGACTGCAGCCCATTCAGCCCAGTCAGGGCAGCTGTCAAGCTCGAACACCTTATCGTTCAATATGTGCCGTTTTTCTGTACGTGTTACCTGTACATTTTTTGTGTCGAGGTCTGTTATTTTCATTTTGTTCTCCTTTCTTGTGCTCCTTATTATTGACTATGTAAGCCTACTGTATGCTGATCGTTCGTCTGCATAAAACGTTCCAGCAACTCCTCGTCCATCCATACATCTGGATACTCAGCAGACGTACGAGATAGGCAGCCGTAACCTTTCTGTCAAGAAAAGACTTGCACTGCATGTCATATCACCCACTGGTCTATTACTGTGTTAATATACTTAGGCACCTCTCTTCCTTCCTTGTTTACTTTTACACGTTTCACATCTGACATCAGATAAGCGCACCTTCGCAGATGAGCACTCGACTTCCATTGAGCTCGATATCAACCTCATTTGTGTAGTAGCCGTTCTGATCCGAATAGCAAGGCACAAAGAACATCTTGCCTTCGTTGCCAAAGCGAAACCCGCCAAATACAGACTCAAACATCAGAGGCTGATCGAAGTCGGCCTCAAGAGCAAGATCATCGATCTCCTTAAACGCAGCGTAGTTGTCTTCGCAGCAAGCTGGCTCGTGCCATGACCGCAGCATATCTCCTGTGTCGAACTCTATGTAATCGTCAGTTACCTTTTTGATTCTCATGAAAACTCCTTGATTTTGCGTCAGCATCTCCAGGTGTTCCCAACGAGTTCAGCCAGCGCAGCATGTATTCACTGTAGTTGTCCTCGCCTATGTCGGCCCTCTGCATCCAGCGGGCAAAGAACCCTATGACATCTGCCAGCTCACTGTTGTTCATGCGCCTGAGCAGGTCGCCATTGGTAACTGAACCGCAGTCAGTCTTATAGGGTTTGCTGCTCTTCTTTACGAAAATAACATCCCTGCCGTCAGTCCTTTCGACGCTGCTACAAGAAAGATTGCCGTGAACGGAAGCTGACCGTACAATCTCGTATCTGTGACACCTACGCCCCTCTTTACTGAAAAAGACGCAGCCATCGCATATGTTGCTGTCGACAGCCTCGTATTCATTGCCGAACATCGTGAACTCAGTCAAACTTGCTTCGGACATATCCCACCTTTTCCGTCTCTTTCCTGTGTCTGTGCACCAGCTCATCATGCACCGCCTTGCTGGAACTAAACGAAGGAAATACGACGGAGTACAAATACTCGACATTCTCGTTATAAGCCACCGCATACCTCCAGCAGATTATCCTTGGCTTCGAAAGCGTATCTTGCTCTTTTACTGTCAGCAACAGGCAGCTCATTATCGGCGCAATATATGTCTCCACCGATTTTATGAGCAATCCCTCTCAGGGACTTCAAGTTATTGTACGAACAGCAATAGTGAGAGGACACTACGCTAGGTCCTCCGACCAAAGACTCCAATTTGTTATTATGGCAGGCGAATTCTCCAGCCACCATATCAGGAGAACCTTCAAGACTTGTCAATTTATTAAAGCTGCAATCAAAATCACCGTTAGCACACGATGGAGCTCCTTTAAGCGTCTGTAACATATTGCAGGAGCAGTCATAGTCGCCGCCTACCTCTGTGGGACCTCCTTCCAAGGTAACCAGATGATTACTACAGCAATCAAAATTACCTGTTACTTTACTTGGACAGGAGGCAAGATCGTTCAGTGCATTGCCTGCGCACTCAAAGTCTCCGTTTATGACTGACGGACAACCAAAAAGAGTACGCAGATCATTGCTCACGCATTTATAGGATCCTCCTACAGATACGGGCCCGCCTACCAACGACTTAAGCTCATTGAAGCTTACAATGAAGTCCCCTCCTACACTTTTAGCGCAATGCTCCAAGGATATGAGCGAATTATAGTCCAGGATCAGTGAGCCCTTCACTACTTTTGGGCAGCCCTCCAGTGAATTAAGAGTGGTTTCACTGCAGCTGAAATTACCAGGAATAACTTCTGGTGCGCCTAACAAATTTTTAAGCTCGTTATAGCTGCAGTTATAGTCACCGAAAATCTCAGTGGGACCGCCCTCTAACGAAGTGAGCTTGTTGCCATCGCAGTAAAAGCTTCCGCCTACCCTGCGAGGACCTCCTTCCAGAGATATCAGTCCGCACATGTCACAGTAGAAGTCACCGCCGACTTCTTTAGGAGCTCCTTTCAGATCTGTCAGCTTCGTTTCAGCACAACTAAAATTTCCGCCTACTTTCTCAGGCGCTCCTCTCAGTGTTGTGATACGGCAACGGTGGCAAACGAATTCACCTGTCACTATTCGTGGTGCTCCCCTTAAAGACGTAAGATTTTCAGGACAACATATGGAGCCCTCATACTCTCCGCCTTCAATATCCTCATTTTTTCTCGTCCACCAGTATCCGAATTCCCCCTTTTTGTATTTCATTTCGTTCTCCTTATTTCGTTCAGCATATCTATATAAGATACGCACGCATATCCTTCCTTGTTGTAATGCCTGGTTCTAGCTACTGCTCTGTTACCTGCAGACTCACAGAACTCGTCCGAAAAGTCCACAAGAAAAGCGACTTCTTTTCCGTCGTCAAGTCGCGCAAGTCGTCCTGGTATCTGCACAGATGGTATACCGGACACAGCACCATCCGCTCTTATAAGTACGGACAAGTGGTGCAGGTTGATGCCTTTTGACCAAACACCTGTAGCTATAAGCGACTTATACTCACCAAGCTCGGCCTGTTTTTTCACGTACGACAATTGCTCAGCTGACTGTCTGTACTTGTACATGTCCACATTCTCTAACCCTTTCTTGCGCTTATATGAACTGAGATCGCCTCTTTCGCCATGTGCGAAATGCAAGCCAGGAATAAGTTCGCACAGCCGTATCAAGTGCTCGATAGTCTGAGTCATGATAAGTATCTGTGCATCAGGGTTAGCCTGCCTGATGTCATTGAACACACCTGCAATAAGTCTGTTCCTTACAGGATTGTTGGTATACATCAGACGGTACTGTATCGCATTAGGCAGCTGCTTTATGTCGTCAAGATATGTCAGCTTCTTCTCAATCGGTACCATCGTGTATTCGATCGGAGTTACCGAACCCGCTGCTACAGACTGCTCAAATGTCTGCTGCTGCAGCACAGGACCGAACAACGATTCAAAATACAGATGATCGCCTTGGTTTCTGATCGGAGTTGCTGTGAATCCGAATCGTCTACAGAAGCAGAACTGCTGCAGTTGGAATCCTGTCTCATTGTATCCAGCGCAATGACATTCATCCACCAGCATTAGCTGTACCTGTTCCGGTTTGACTTTCGTCATGGACTTCGTTGTGGTAACGATGATGCGTTTGCCATTGATCTCGCTGTGTTTCATATCCAGCAGACCAACCTGGCCTGGAAGCACTTCAGATATAGCTCTGAACAGCTCTCGTACAACTTCGCCCGCATTGCATACAACAAGTATGTTCAATGTAGGATATAATTGACAAAGAACCTTAATAAGGAAGCTTTTACCAAACGAAACATTGGAGCACAGCAGACCACCGTCACTTGATATGATGCTTGCCAATGCTTCGGCCTGCCCCTCTCTGAACTGTATACCCGACAGGCAACTGTAGTCGGGATCAGGTCTGAGTGAATGATCTCGCTGGTCGTCTATACTGTAAGGTATATTGCGCTTTTCGAGTTCTGTTTTCAGGTGCGGCCAAAAGCCTATCAGGAAGTAGCCGGAACCATTCCTTGCTTCCACGCAGCTGTGGCTGGTGAACTTATAGGGTTTTGGTTTTCCTGTTCCACCGGCACGCTTGATAGCCTCTTTTTCTGCCCTGAGTTCCTCTGGCGTCTTTGGCTCGCGCATTGTGAAACGAGCTGTATCTCGCAGACTGGCAGGCCACGGAGTACATGAGCATACAGTATAGCTGAGCTTTATATTCAGACTGTCAGTCATTGGCTTTACGTGCTTTGTATTGACTCAAACACGCTTTCTTTTCCACTGCACTATCATAGTAAGACGATGCATCGAAGCGCATGTATTGTCCAGCACCGACACGTTCAATTGGCATACAACATCCTAAAACGCCTCTTGGCACTTGCCATCTTTTGTCTGAACTGAGAACGGGCTTAGTGCTGTACCAGCTTGCAGTACCGTCATGATCTACAGCAGCCCACTTAGCCCAAGACGGACACTGGTTAAGCAGGAATACTTGCGTATCCAACTTGTAGACTTCTGTGCTTAAGTGATTGCTGGTCGCAGCTACAGCCTCAGATGTAACATCCATCTTTTCTTGCGTATCGTAGCACTTTACGATTTTAACCTTGCGACCAAACTGCTTCTCCAGATCAGCCATGGTGACCTCGAGAGCCTTTTCAGGCCGCTTGATAAGACTGTTCTGCCAGTCGGTGGCATCGAAAGTAATAGCTTCAGCTTTATCAGTATACTTGATTAAGTGGACACGCTCATCATCAAGCCAAACACTGCCGTCGATGTCTGGCTTAGACTCGTACCAGCATGCCACCCCATTCGCATCCACAGCAGCCCATTCAGCCCAGTCAGGGCACTCGTCCAGCTCGAACACCTTTTCATTCAAGATGTACAGTGTTACTTCTTTTGTGTCAAGCTCTGATATCTTCATTTCATGTCCCCTGTTATGTGTTATAGTGCAATTTCCCGCTCGATTCTCCAGCATGATGCTTCCGGAAACCTGATTTCACGTATGTCAGTATTACTGTATATATAAAGTACAGGACATATCGCAGATAAGTCTGCGTCGATCCCTTTGTCTTTCTGCAACAAAGCACTGAAGAGTGCATGCTCAAGCCCTGATTGAACTACGAAATAACGCAGAGCGCCTTTTTCCTTGCTGACAGGACGCACATCTATGACCAGCTCTACAATGCCCCTTTTGTTCTTCAGCAGCAGTCTCAGCTGCAGCATGGCATTGCCGTACTCATCACTGATCTCACGCGCGGCGAACTCGAGCAGTTTGCATCTGCCATATTCATAGTGGTCTTCTGCTGGGAGGCATTGAGTCTGAGGCAGATCTGGCGTAGCGTCTTTGATCTTGCTGACGAACCTGCCTTTGCTGTCTCTGCACAAGTGTGCCGATACGTTCTCGTGTGCAGACTTTGGTCTCTTTATCAGACTGTAGACCCAGTTATCTGTCTTGAACAGAAGCGGACGCTTATCAGCGTCACATATGGACTTATATTTGTCTTTCAGAGAGTTTAACCAGCCGAAGGAACACAGATCTGGCTCGTTACTGCACCAGAATGCGGTTCCATCCTTGTCAACAGCTGCATACTTAGCCCAGTCAGGGCACCCGTCAAGTTCGAACACTTTTTCGTTCCACGCATACTTTACTTGCGTGCAAACTTCTTTTCTTTCAAGTTCTGTCACTTTCATTCCGTTCTCCTTAGTTTACCAGTTCTCTGTTGAAGAATTGCACCATAATGTGTGCCAGAGCACTGAACAGTTCTTTAGGGTCGCCTCCCAGAGCTTCTTTCATCGCTTTCACGGTTTCATCTGTTGTAAACATTTGTCTTCTTTAAAGAACTTCTTAAGTTTGTCATTCCCATACGCACCATCGGTGAGCTCAATGACTTCCCTCACAGTGTACGCCTTCTTGAGCTTCCTCCTCGAGCAGAACTCCTTTGTGCCCAGAGAACACGCTCCGGTTATCGAGCGGTACATCTTGATGCACTCCTCAAGCGTAAGCTTGGAGTCAAGAGTAAGCTCCTTGTACTCACTGAGGTCCTTTGATGTCCTCTTAAAGATGAGATCCGCTTTGGCTTCCTTGAGTGTTTCGCCATGCGCGTACGCCTCTCCGTCGTGCACAGCATAGGTGCCGTCTTTCATCTTGTACACAGTGAGGGAACCGGATTTGCGTATCGTTGCAACCTCTTTCTGCACGCCGTCGAAGAAGCTCCAAAACTTTCCACACCACTTATACACATCTCCACGTATAGCTTGTGTAGGCATCTTATCCAGGAGCTCTTTAAGTTGTGGATTGCCAGAGCAATAAAAATTACCGCCAACTTTTTCTGGTGCGCCTTCAAGTGTTGTCAGAGCGTTTTCGCGGCAAGCAAAATAACTGCCAACCTCTTTTGGTGCGCCTTTAAGTGATGTTAATTTGTTGTATGGACAATCAAAATAACCACCAACTTTTTCTGGTGCGCCTTTAAGAGATGTCAGAGCGTTTTCACGACAAGCAAAATAACTGACAACCTCTTTTGGTACACCTTTAAGTGATGTCAGCGCGTTGCCGGAGCAATCAAAATAACCGCCAACTTTTTCTGGTACGCCTTTAAGAGATGTTAATTTGTTGTATGAACAGTCAAAACCACCGCCAACCTCTTTTGGTGCGCCTTTAAGAGATGTCAGAGCGTTGTTGTAGCAATCAAAATAACCGCCAACTTTTTCTGGTGCGCCTTTAAGAGATGTTAATTTGTTGCATGAACAGTCAAAACCACCGCCAACCTCTTTTGGTGCGCCTTTAAGAGATGTCAGAGCGTTGCCGGAGCAATAAAAGCTACCGCCAACTTTTTCTGGTGCGCCTTTAAGAGATACCAAGCTAGAGCTACGACAAGATATACTACCTGCACACACTTTGCCTTTAATGTCCTCATTACCATTAATTACTGTCCACCAGTAACCGAACTCACCTTCTTTGTACTTCATCCTGTTCTCCTTATAATGTTATTTCTCTGTCACATTCTGCAGCAACAGTATCTGACTGACTTATGACGAATGTGCTGCCATCGCTTCCACTGAGCGTCTCTGCAAGGACCCTGTAAAGCTTGGTAGCAATTACTTTGTTCTCCGGTGACAACGAAGCATCCGCTTCATCCAGCAGAAGCAATGTCAGATCCGGCACTGCTGTAACAACGAGCGACATCTGTATTGCAATTGCGGCTGCAGCCTTTTGTGCACCTGACAGCATGCCTGCCTGATGCTGCATATCGCAGTCATCCATCCTGTACTTGAAAACATGCTCTGCAGGATCGAGGAAGACTGTGAAAGGCATCTCGGACAGTTGCAGATAGTGAGCTATATTGCCATTCAGGGCGGATATCTTGCTGTTGAGGTATCTTGCCTGTGCTCTGCTTTGTGACAAGACATCACGCAAAGTCGACAGGACCTGACGCACACGTTCGTTACGTTTATACCTGACAGCATCCTCTTCCGCATCATGCATTACCTGCTGTGCAGCCGCAATGGAAGCAATGCAGGTCTCGTATGTGGATTTCAGTTCCGTCTCTCTGGCTTCGGCACTGCGAAGCATGCTTTCAATCTGCTGCTTTGATATAGATGCATCATACACGGGCGTCGCCTTAAGCTTTTCGATTTCAGCAGTTACCTGTTCCAGCTTATGTTGAAGCTCTGTTTTGTGCTGCAGCTGTTCCATGTACCGAAGTCTTTCAGCACGTTTCTGTCCGATTGATTCCAGCACTTTATTATCTGAAGCGATATCATGTTCAAGCAGGGCCATACGCTTTTCCAGTTCAATGCATTTATGTGCACTGATTTCGTAAGTCTCAGAAAAGTTTTTGATGGCCTCCTCGTAACTTAAAGCTTGCTGCAGTAACAGTTTGACTTTGTTGTTACGGTACGTCTCTGGACTGGTACTGAGGTTGCAGCCGCATAGTTCACAGGTGTCAGGCGTATGTATATGACGCAGCTGATCAAGCCTCCACTTGCTGTTGTCTCTATCGGCACGAGCACTGTTCAGCATCCGCTCACAAGTTGACTTTTCAAGCCGCTGTGCAGATATTTTGGAGACCAATGCAGTCTCAGCTGCTGTCTCGGTTTCAATATCCACGACAGGAGCTTCCTGCAGATCCCTATACTTGTCGAGGTCTCTGCTGTAGACTGCCAGTTCCTGTTCGCGCAGACGCAGCATCTTGTCTCGGTCAGCGACAGACATGCTGTTACCGAATGCCTGCAGCGTTTCCCGTGTAGCCTGTACAAGTGCCTGCTGCTCCTGCAGCTGTTGTGACAGCAGCTCCTTCTGTGAGGACTGCTGGTGCAGTGTCTCTGCAGCTTGTTGCTTTCTCACATCAAAGTCATCACGCAGCTTCGGTATGCTGTCACAGGCATTTTTCAAATGCTGTCTGTAGGTCTCAAGCTTTTTGGTGTCGAAAATGAGACCGAGGAACTGGTTGATCTGAGCAGCTGTAGCCGTCAGCAGCCAAGACGAGTTTTCCTGTCGCAACCACATAAGCTGTGCCATTACCGGCATGGAAATGCCTGTGAACTGTTCCAGCCATGCATTTATTTTTTGACGATTCTTAACAATTATTGCATCGTCTTTACATATTGTGTCGACCAGCTTCGTACCAGTCCCCGCGAACCTCTTCAGTACGTATTCCTCGCCGTCTACCGACAGTGTCAGTTCGACATATCCGGGAACGCTTTCATCGTCCTGTTGAAGGTCGCTCTGGGTGCCCCACGATGGGTCGCACCAACCGGTCAGACCGTAGATCAGTGCTCTGAAGACTGTCGTCTTACCTGAGCCATTGGGACCTGCTATTCTGGTTAGACCCGGCTGTACATCAAGCGACAGCTTGTCGAACCGGCAAAAATGAAACAGATCCATGTGTTTGACTTGTATCATGTGGTCACCTCCCAGTTCGTAAGAAGTGTCGATAGAAGCTCGTCAGGTTTATCGGCAGTTGTCAGCCTGTCCGCCAACGGCTTCAACACGTCGGCAAGCAGCGGTTCGGTAGCCTCGATTTCCTGAGCTATGGCTTCCTCCAGTGTAGTTACACTGGACTCATCTGCAGTCCTTACTTCTGTCGAAGTCCGTTCCGTACGGACAACTACAATGCAGTCATCTCTGTTGAGTTGACTTTTAGGTGGCACATAGTCACCATGCACCTGAAGTATCGCAACAGGCGGCAGCTCAAGGCTTCTGTCAAGTGCATCCAGAGACGCTGCAAGGTCGAAGTCAGAAGAGGCACTGTCAAGAAACGCAAAAGAACGCACGCTGACGGGGTGCCGGGTGGGTACCCCGGTGTCACTGTCGAGTTCCCAGTAAACCTGCTGTCTACGGGCCTGCAAAGTGTCCTGAGGGACGAGCGGACCTGGAGACTGCACTCTGCCTTTACCAAGACTGGAAGCGACATGCTGTGTAACATGGATGTCCCCTGAGTACACAAGGACGTCCTGCCCTACGGTATCAAGAATTTCCTTTGCTGTGCATATACTGGCGCCATCGATGGACAGGAAATCGTGCACAGCCTGGTGCATGATCAACACAGGCTGACCGCCATCTTTGGTCTCGTCACTGAGTGTCTGTGCAGCTTGGGCAAGGCACTCGAGGAATGCTTCCCTGCTGCGCTGCCAGTCAATGCCGCAAATGATAAGATTGCCTTCACGAACCACATCCTCGGGTGTCAGATGCAGCGCATAAGGACACATCACAGGTACGATGGACGGCTGACAGTCGTCATGGTTGCCAGCTATGTACAGCACCCTGTGAAAGTGGTTCAGGAATTCGGCTGTCTCAGCAAGATCGACATTGGAGGGTCTGTTCGAGTCGAGCAAATCTCCGCAGGAGATAAGCACACTTGACGGGTCGGTTTCGGACGCCATCTTGCGCATTGCCATGTAGGCGTCGCCCTGCACAGCAGCAAAGTTGGTCCATAGTCGTGACTTCACATGGCAGTCACTGATAAGATATATATTTCGTTTCATTCTTAGGCCTCTCTGGCTTCTGTTAGAGGGTAACCCTACATAACGAGAGGGGGTAACCCATTTGGTGGCCCTCTACGGGCTTCTTTTTAGGTTTGATGGGATTCTGGTATCATATGGTGCCTCCAAAACCAAAAGTCATCTCTCACATGCCAGACAGGGCGCAGCCCGGACGCAGCATGTGTTGCGTATACGTGTATATGCGTCGCGCATTATGTGCGTGCGCAGTATTATATTATTACGATACCCCTTTAGGGGTATCATAATAAATAATACCTAATATACAGGTCCATCTTGTGTACCTTTCAGAGTACCTTACGGTACTTCTTCAAGGTACACTATGTAAACTAATAAAAAAAGTACCTTATGGCAGATGGAGCATTAAGGGGAGACTATAGAGGGGATTAAGGAAGGTGCAGGGAACCATTAAGGGGAGGAGAAGGAGGACCATTAAGGAGGAAGATACCCACGAAACAGCCTTTCGGCATGGATTATGATATTCTGCTGCCTTTGGTGTCTTGAAAATAGCGACACGTCAGTAACAGTTACGACGTAACTGTTAAGCCAGTGCATCTCAATCTCGTCAAAATCAATACCGAAACCATCGACAGCGGTGTCTGTCAAGCATACTGCTGTCTTCTACATGCTACGATATCCCCCTCCAAGACCGTTCCTTGCATTCTTAGGACTCTCTGGCTTCTGTTAGAGGGTAACCCTACACAACGGAGGGGATAACCCCTTTGGTGGCCCTCTACGGACTTTCTTTTGCTTCAGGCCTGTCTAGGCCCATCCTTATCGTCATTGCCTGTGACAACTAGCCAGCATATGCATATAGCCACCAATGTAGCTATCACTGTAGTCGGCATGAATGCCGCAACGACCAGCGCCAACAGCAGGAGAAGTACTGCTTTGCGCACCGGAATCCAACGTTTCATTCCGTTCTCCTTTTTACAGTTATAAACTTTTATTACTTTGTTCGGTTTACTCCATTCGGAGCTGTATATCTCGTCTGTCATGAACTTACGGACGTTGCGTCCGTCTGTACTTTCTGCTTCAACGTAAGCTGG
>UMCN01004134.1_pt1 | contig 12205 bp, 9 predicted proteins | sample 1964241 | NCBI WGS metagenome assembly UMCN01 (sample SAMEA4835969, study PRJEB28245) | human gut metagenome | biome: gut microbiome; material: fecal sample | place: Denmark | collected 2008
TACAAAAAAGACCGCGACCCGCGCGACCCCATTTTTGCCTTCAATCAGCGCCTGCTTGTGTATTTTGCGCTCGATTTAGCGCAGGTATTTATGACAACCCAACTTGCAGGCGCCGCAACCTACTTTCTGCCCTTTAACCAAGGCTCAAACGGCGCGGGTGAAATCGGCGGCAAGGGCAACCCGCCAAATCCCGACAACTTTATGACTGCCTACCTCTGGGAAAATGTACTCCGCAAAGATAGGCTAATGGAAATTCTCCAAAAATACATCCACCTTGACGTAAAAAAAGACGGCAGAAAATCCATAATATTCCCGCGCTACCACCAGCTAGACGTAGTCACAAAACTTTTGGCCGACGTAAAGGCAAATGGAACCGGCAAAAACTACCTCATTCAGCACAGCGCAGGCAGCGGGAAGTCTAATTCCATAGCTTGGCTTGCGCACCGCCTCTCGGGGCTTCACGACGCAAACGACAAAAAAATATTCAACTCTGTAATTGTCGTCACGGACCGCAAGGTATTGGACTCGCAGTTGCAGGATACGGTTTATCAGTTTGACCACGTCCGCGGGGTCGTTAAAAAAGTCGAAAAAAATTCCAAAGAGCTGCTGCAAGCTATAAACGATAGAATCCCGATAATTATAACAACCCTTCAAAAGTTCCCCGTGATATTCGAGCAAATTAAGGCGGGCGGGCGGCGATTTGCAATAATCTGCGACGAAGCGCATTCCTCCCAAACGGGCGAGGCCGCAAAAAAGCTCAAATTCGCCCTCGCCGATATGGAAAAGGAGCTTGAAGAAGCGGCAAAAATTGCAAATCAAGACGAGAACGCAAAGCCGGATTATCAGGATAAAATAGTTCAGGAGTTGGCCTCGCACGGAACCCATAAAAATATGTCGTTTTTTGCCTTCACCGCCACTCCAAAGGGCAAAACTTTGCAAATGTTTGGCACTAAAATGCCCGACGGTACCTACCGCGCGTTCCACATTTACTCTATGCGCCAGGCAATAGAGGAAGGCTTTATATTGGATGTCTTAAAAAATTATACGACATACAAAACCTACTATAAAATTGCCAAAAGCGAAGAAAACGACCCCGAATTTAACAAGCGCAAGGCATCGCGTGCAGTCCGCCAATTTGAGTCGCTACACCCGCACAATATATCGCAAAAGACAGCGATTATGTTGGAGCATGTCCGCGATATAACCTCGAAAAAAATAGGCGGGCACGCAAAGGCAATGGTAGTTACCGCCTCGCGCCTGCATGCGATACGCTATTTCAAAGAGTTCAAAAATTTTATAAGGGACAATGGCTATAAGAATTTAGACGTGCTTGTTGCATTTTCCGGAGAGCTTGTCGACGGCGAAGTCTCTTACACTGAGGAAAAATGCAACAAGACAAAAAGCGGCGAAACCATAAAAGAAAACCAATTAAAAGAGTATTTTAAGAGCGACGACTTCAATATTCTAATTGTTGCGGAAAAATACCAGACGGGCTTTGATGAGCCCTTGCTGCATACAATGTTTGTCGATAAGCGCCTAACGGGCGTCAAGGCCGTGCAAACGCTCTCGCGCCTAAACCGGACATGCAAAGGCAAAACCGATACCTTTGTACTGGACTTTGTAAATAGCCCCGAAGACATAAAGGAGGCCTTTCAGCCCTTTTATCAAGCTACCGTTTTGCAAGAGGAAACTGACCCCAACCGCATATATGACCTAAAAAAGTATCTTGATAAATCGGCGGTATATACGCAAGAGCAGATAGACAATGTCGCGGACATCTACTTTAAAAGCGGAGAACAGGACAAAAACGCCATCGGCAAAATGCGGTCAATTCTCGATAGTTCCGTGAAAACTTATTCCGATTTAAAAAGAGAAGATCAGGATAAATTTTTGTCGGCCTTGGAATCCTTCGTAAGTTTCTACGGTTTCATAACCCAAATATGCAGGATGTACGACAAGGACTTGCTAAAATTTGCCATATTCGCAAAGTTTCTCCTGAAAATAATCCCGCGAGACAAAAGCGAAAAAGTCCATTTGGACGACATGATACTTTTAGAGTACTACAAAAACGAAAAGAAATATGACGGAAGCATAGCACTCGATGAGGCCGACGGTAAAGTCGCTCCAATGACAGGTAAAGGGAAAAAATCCGAACCCAAACGAGACAAGCTGTCCGTGATTGTCGACGACATAAACAAGCAATTTGGAACAAACTTTACCGAAATGGATAAGGTCTTAAAACAGATAGAAAACGACCTTATAAACGATCCGGAACTTCAAAAATTTGCAAAGAGCGACAGAGAGACTATCCGCATCGTTTACGATAAATTATTCCCGTCGATACTCGCAAATCGCTACGCCACAAATGAGGACTTCTTCTCGAAAATGTGCAGTGACAAGAAGTTTATGAGCGATGTAATGGTTAGGCTATTCCCCATAGTCTTGCAAAGATTGGTCAAATAATTGCCTATCGCTATACTGTTGTGAGTTCGCAAAGTTATATCGGCAAAAATATCGGCATTTTTTTTGGGTTTTATACTTTACTTATGTAAATTACTTGCGATAATACAATAAGTTAAACTTTATGACAATCGGCAAAAACATCGGCAAAGTTATTCCAATGAAGGTTTCAAGTATGGAACCTATGATGCCGCGCGTCACACCTGAACTTATCTCGCTTTCAGGCGCTATTAGAGAGAGAATCGGCGGATTAAAGGAAAAACTTCATCCGATTACGGCAAAAGCTGTCTCGGCAGTCGTCGCCGACATGAACAGCTACTATTCAAATTTAATCGAAGGACATCATACATACCCGAAAGACATAGAACGCGCCTTGCAAAACGATTTTTCCTCGAATCTGCAAGAGCGGGACAAGCAACTTTTAGGTCTTGCCCATGTAAAGACCGAAAACGCCATATTAAGCAGCGCAACAGAAGAAAATATATTTACTCCCGGAACATTGCTCAAAATTCATGAGACTTTTTATGCAAATTTGCCGGAATCGATGCGACTCTCAAAATCGCAAAGCGGCAAGGAATATCAAATCATTCCCGGAAAATTCCGAAATTTTGAAGTTGCCGTGGGTGCTCATCAACCCCCAGCCTCAAAGAGTTTAGAGAAGTTCATCGCAAGGTTCTGCGAGGCTTATAAAAATATCCCAATAGGCGAAATTCTGATTGCCGCCGCGGCATCTCATCATAGGTTGGCGTGGATTCATCCTTTTGGAGACGGCAACGGTAGGGTTGTGCGCATATTTACAAGCTCTCTACTTAAGGCTTACGGACTAAACGGAGACGGAATATGGTCTATTTCCCGCGGGCTTGCAAGAAACCGCAGTCAGTATTACGCAAAGCTTGCAATCGCCGATCAGGGTAGACAAGGCGATCTCGACGGACGAGGCACTCTTAGCGAGCGAAGCCTGATTGAATTTTGCGAATTTTTCCTTTCTACAATGCTTGATCAAATGGACTTCATGCTTGGTATCCTGAAATTGGATTCCGTAATAAGCCGATATGCCCGCTTAATGCATGAGGTATTCCCAAAGAAATCGGAACTTTGCCTTCGCATTATAAAAGAGCTTTGGACTTTTGGCGAAACACCCCGCGGGAAGATATGCGAAATAACTGGTATGTCCGAAAGGGCTTCGCGCGCAATTTTATCCGAACTTGAATCCAAGGGTTTTGTAAAAAGCGATTCTCTTAAAACGCCCGTTCATATAAATATTTCCGCTGATATATCCGAACAAATCTTCCCCAATCTTTTCATAGGTTAAAATTTGGATTTTAGTCTTATGCTTGCAGATGCATTGACTAATTTTTTATGAATGGATTTTCTGAAAGATTCGCCAAAGTGCGGATTATAACTAAACACTAAGCAAATAGAGATAACATTTTTATAATTTAAGGTACTGATATAAAAATATTAGGGCTTCTTGTATCCTTCGTAATAGTAGGATTGCTCTATTCCTTTGAATATAACATCCCTGTCGACATCGCTTGTAAGGTTTTCTCATTCCCGCTAAGATATTGATAACTTCAGAACGTAAAACAGCTACGCTCATGTTACTAAATCTCTCTCATGACAAGCTATTTTCTGAGCAGTAAACAAAATTTATTGCTAAATTATAAAATAAAACAACCACTTTTACGAAGATAAGTGGTTGTGAGCCTATTAAATAACGACTCAGATTAAGAATTTATTTAACGTATCTTTCTTTAATAGATTCGGGGATTATATATTCAAATATTTTCCAGTCAGCAGGTGAAAATTCATCATAAATAGTATCTGGACAATTATTCACAAACTGTGGTTGCGCTAATAGCAAGGTCTTCCAATTCAAAACAGAAAATTCCTCCCATTTGTCACACTTATCCGCAAATTGAGGTTGTTTACGTAGGAGATCTCTCCAATCCTAAGTATAAAATTCTTCCCACTTACCACATTCTGATTCAAGCTCTGGATTCTTTATCAATAGAGCTATCCAACCTTTCGCATACTCTTTTGCTTTTTCTAGAAACTGAGGTTGCTCGCACAATATATCTTCCCAAGCATCGGTAGAAAATGCTTCCCATCCATTAAAATTTTCAATCGAATCCTTTTGAGTTGGATTCAAGAATGTTTCTTTGAATTCTTTGTATTTCATAATTATACTATCAGTAGTTATTCCCTATATTTATATTAAAACTCGCAATTGCGAATGACATCAAATAATGGGTTTGTTTCCCGCACAACTAAGGGTACGCCGAGAGATATTTTGAGATTTACCCCTCAAAACCATAAATGCACCTGTTGTCAGATTTAGTCGAGATTAGGCGCTTAATAATGCGACTCTCAATTTTGCAATTTCAAAGGCGATTTTTGCGCAGCCTAAGGCGTGAGATTTGCTGAAGGCTGTACTTATAAATCTCTCCAAATATTTTAGGATTTCTTCCGCAGCTTCTCTTTCTAATCGCAAATTATCAATTATTGCGCCTAAAATTTCTTCATTAAGAGCCAAATCGCATTCTTTCTTTTTCAAAGCGTTTCGCCACTTGCCTAAGGTTAAACAATCGCAAGCAGTTAATTTGTGTGCCGCTTCAATCCATTGTTCTTGGAAAACAAGAACGCCGTATGTTTCCTTTGTAATCTCGCTAATGATGGGGTGTATTTCCCTTACGCCATCTGGATTTATTTTATTTGCAATAAGTTCATCGAGCAAATCGCAACACTCCGGCCGATTGTAAGCAATTATAGCGGCCAGTTCTAACAATGAATTTGGCTTTAATTTTTTGGCGTATTCTTTAGCCGACTTATATTGAAAATATGGTATTCCAAAGAAGTTTTTATCGGGATTTTCAAAAAAATTGAATACATCAGAATCGCTTGGCTCCTTGTTAGCATCTATCATTTCTGATAACTCGCGCGCGATATTCTCAAACTCGTTGGCTGACGCTCCTATAATCATTGCGCCATTCTCTTCGACTTGAGAACGAAAATCTTTTACTCTGAAATCTGGAAGTGGCGAATTTCCGATAGCTATTATTCCTCCGCCATTGTGGAAGACATTAGTGTATTTTTCATGTAAGTAACCCTCAACAATATAAGGCTCTTCAGATATATGAAAAGTTGGAATATTTAAATTTTGCGCTGCTGAAAACTTATCGAAAACTAATCCGTATTTTATTGGATCAAACTCAGTAATTCCCAAAATGTATGCGATAATACTACCGGTGGCACTCCCTCTTAAGCAACGCGCGGATAGCCCATCTTTTCTCATAGTTTCTAATAAGTCCGCAACAATTAAAAATGCATTATCCAGACCTGTCATAGAAAGGAAGTATATTTCGTCACTAATCCGATCGGAAATTGCCGGTTCAGCATTGGGGTAGAATTTTTGCAAATTGCTTTTTACAAGCTCCATTAGAAAATCTTTATTTGAGTTATAACCTCTTGGGAGTTTAAATTGCGGATAGTTTCGGGTGTGAGCCAAAAATGCTTCATCGAAGTCAAATAATGAAGCGTCTATCTCGCATCCTGTTTCCGCCATGCGAATGAATCCACGCCTTTCTAAATCATTCATTATTGAACAAGCTTCACCAAACCCAATCTTTATGCTTCGTTGAAGAAAACTTGTCGAAACTTTCCTCTTAAGCTTTATCAGCTTAATAGCCTTAATATAGTTGTCGTATTGCGATGATTTTTGCATTTCTATCATTCCATTACCTCCAATATACCTAAGTTTAAAGGTTCTTCCTTAAAGTAGCACCACGCCAAGAAAATCTCTCCTTGAGTTGTCTTTATGCGGATTGGATAGCGGCGGAAAAATTTTCTATTTGCGAAAATTCCGTCAAAGAAATCCAATTGCCTCATATTATCTAACTTGTAGACGAAGCCTTTCCCGCGGGTTAGTTCACTTGGGACATTTTTTAAAATGGCTTTCCCATCGCTTTTTTCAATGTTATATTTTTCGCAAGTTTGGCATTTGCCAATTTCTTTTATCTTCAATTTTTTGGTGATGTAATCGTTCTCGTATCCCATTAGAAGTTTAGAGTAGATAAAAACATATTTGGCATAGAAGCGCTGCGTAAATTCCAAATAGAATTCCGGTAAATCAAAGTCCAGTGCTCCGTAAAATAGGTTCTGCAAACTTGCGTCTTTGCATATCCCAAAGCTAGAAGATTTGTTAATGCATGTAAAAATTTCCGCATCTTTCGGGATTCCCCCGCTGCAAAAAGATTTTTCGATTTTTACGTTAGTTTGCAAAAGGCCTAAACTGTACGGAGATTCCAAGTTGTTGAAATCAGAATCTGATATTCTCCAGATTCCGCCATACACATGTTCATTTGCAGATTTTTTTATATTTGGCTTACCCGATTCATCGACAAAAAATTCATAGTCATCGAGCCTTGCCGATGCAATTTTTTCGAGACTTGGGCATATCTTCTCAAATATCTCGCTATTTAAATCCGCGCCGTATGCAAAATAATATTTCATAAAATTTTTATTTTTTGCATAATACCACGTACTTTGCTTTTTATAATGACGAGAATTGGGGACAATTCTTGCACTTTAAAATATTTTATTCTCCGCATATAATATGGGCTTATGAAATTGATTATACACAGGGGAGATAAAGAAATTGGCGGCAGTTGCATTGAGATTAGAAGCAATTCGGGCGCGAGTATATTTATAGACGCCGGACTGGAACTTTACGGCGAAAAGGCGACGTTACCCAAGGAAATAGAAAATACCGATGCCGTATTCCTATCGCATGCGCATCCTGATCACTTCGGATTGCTTGGCGGAGTTCCCCCAAATATTCCAATGTATTGCGGCGAAATTACGGAAAGTATTTTGCAAATAATGATAGCCTTTAATGGAGACAAATTTTATAAAATCGATCGCAAATTTCTGCATTTTAAAAGCGGCGAAGAAGTAAAAATTAAAGACATTTCAATAACGCCGTTTTTGACCGACCATAGCGTGCCAGATTCCTACGCATTCCTTGTAAAGGCGGACGGGAAGACGGTTTTCTATTCTGGCGATTTTCGCACAGGCGGACGCAAGCATCATTGCATTACGCGCATATTAAATGCAGTGAAAAAGCCAAATATTTTAATTGCCGATTGCACTTGCATAGAGCCTCGGGAAGGCAGCATAAAAACCGAAGAAGAGCTTGCAGAAAAGATTACTGAAACCATTTCTGCAAATTCAAATCTACCGGTTTTTGCGCTATCTTCTGCCATAAATGTGGATAGGATTGTAACATTTTACAAAGCGGCAAGGCGCAACAAAAGAGTTTTTGTATGCGATATTTACACCGCATTGATACTCTGGGCAATGGGCAAATCCGGAGTAAAAGTTCCGCAAATAACTTGGGAATGCGTAAAGGTCTTATCGCGAGACGACATTGCCAAAAGCCAAAGAGTTTTACTTGAACTTTGTTTTAAGAAACTTGGATTTCAAGATTTTAGAGATTTAATTTACCGCAGAAATGCTTCTATTACCGCCGAAGAGATTTCAAAGAATCCGCATAAATATCTTTTAAAATTAAATCGCGTGCGGGATCTGCAAAGTGCATGCAAGATGGAGAAATTACTTCTTATATACTCCATGTGGAGCGGGTACCTGAGTTCAGAGTTTGACAAGCAAGGGCACTATAAAGATCTAATGGATGACCCCAATGTAATTTTTAAAATCCTCCACACAGGCGGACACTCCGCCAGCGAAGATTTAAAAAGATTCATAAGCGACTTAGCGCCAGAATTCCTATTGCCCTTTCATACAAACTCGCAAGATTATATTATAGCGCACAAAGACGAACTCTTCGGAGATTTCTCCTGCCCGCCAAGACTGATAACAGAACTAAACGAAAACGAATTAAACGTTCTATAAATAAAAAATCCCTCTTGGGAAAATCCCAAAAGGGGGTTATAAAATTAAGAGTTAGCTAATATTTTAATATCTGTACTAAGTTCATATTTTTTTATCTCAAAAATTTTGATATTTACCTTAAGTTTCTTTGCAAGTTCAATAACTTTCGGATGCTCGTTATTACGGAGCTCTTTTGCAGCTTTGCACGTTTCAGGAATAAGCACAGTAGGAATAAGTTCTTCATTCCCAAACGCAATTTCCTTTTTTTCAGTATATTCTCTTTTGAATCTATCGGAATCCAATTGTTTGGAATACGTATAAGCTTCAAGTACACAACGCAAAAGAGTATCTTTTGCATCTTCTGCCTTTATCTCTATCAATCTCAACTTATCTCCATCAATTGAAACAAGGTCTATTTTCCCTACGCCAGTATCTTTCTGGCTTTTTTTAAGCGGTATCTGGTAGTCAAAAATTTCTCCTATGCCTTCTATTTTTTTATTTAACAAAGACTTCGCTAAAATCTCTTCACCTCTATTTGTAAAAGCCTTTATTTCTCCAGAGTGATTTTGGAAATACGACTCTCTTGCAATTTTAACAATATTGAAATTACCTATGTCTTCTAATAATTTTTCGGAAATTATTTCGGAATAGTATTCGCCTTCTTTACATTTTCCGCTCCAGTTGACGCAACGAGCTTTGTATAAAGTCCATGGGCTTCTTAATGCATCATTAAAATCTTTAATTGTTTTACTTTTTGAATATGTTTTTTCAGCCATGTTTTTACCTTTCTAGTAGTTTTCTAATAGATCTGAAATCCATGTCGGGGCGTCCTATGGCGCGGGCGATAAAGTCTAATAGTTTGTCGCCTTTAAGTTTATTTTTTCTTCCTTCGGATTCGGCTTCGAGCGCAAGTTTTTTTAATGCGGCAAGGCGCGTGCGGCTCTCTGTAAATGCCAATCCCTGCTTTTGTACGCCCTTTGCTTTGTGCAGGCGCGAAATTTTACCGTGGTTAAAGTCTCGTTTGGCATCGTATGAAATATATCCTGGTATAAAGATCTGCGTGCCAAGCGGAGTAATATTTACTGAAGGTTTCATTATGTAGGGCTTATCGCCATCCATTGCCCACAAGTAATACTTCCAACAAAAAAGTTCAAATATTGCTTCAAATTCGGATTGTTGCGTATTGAAAGAAACTCCGCCATCAAGCGTCCACGCACGCTCGTTTAATAGACGTCGACGCAATTTGCCTTTGACGCATGTTTCTTTTGGATAGAGCGATTTTATCAAAGTCCAGTCGCGCTTAAATTCTTCTGACGATAAAATCTTATTTTCAAATTCATCATATTTTGCGCGACCGACGGCGCTTAGAAAATCTTCATACTTACCTTTAAAGACAATTTCTTGGGCCTCCTTTACGGACTCCAAATTCTTAAATGCAAAGCTATTGAATCCGCAAGCTCCGTTTGAAGCGGTGTCCGCAGTAAGCTCTACAATCGCACGAATTTTCGGAGAAAATATGTCTCCCTTATTCTCAAGCGCATATTTTAAAATCTCCGCGTAAGTTTCGGGGAATGGCACAAAAGCCAATCGCGCCTGCCAAAAATTTAGGCAAAAATATGCGTACGTATTTGCCAAGTTCCAGACATATTCATTTCTGCGTTCGTCTAATATTTGCGGTAGTTCGGAAAATAAAAATTTAATGAGCGGGAAATCTCTTTCATCGGAAAATGGCAAAGAGTTCAGTTCATTTAACGCTCTTTCTTCATCAAAAGCAGGCAAATGAAAAATCTTTAGCCATTTAGTCTTGAAAATATCTGAACGTTTACGCGCCATAATACAAAATTAATATTAGGATATTTTCATTTAAAATAAAGGCTTAAATTTGGGGACAATTCACAGCATTAACTTTATGCGGATATCTGCTATTATCGTAATTTATGGAAAAACTTTCTAAAAGACAATTAGAGCGTTTAGCATTTGCTGAAATAGAAGTTATCAAGAGGGCAATTCAGCGCATAGAGCAGTCCGGATATGATACCGGCAAAATAAAATCAAAGCGCGATAGGTTGGAAGACATATATGCCCATATCTGTGCTGATACAATAAAAGAAATCTTAGAATTTGCACCGTCTCTGCAAAAAGTCAACCGAGTCTATCTTGAGAAAAACATAAAAAATAGGTTAAAATCTTTTGATTATAGATTGGGAACGCGATTTCTTGATTATTCAAAAAGCTCAATATTTAAAGCGGTAGCGCCAATTAGATTCATTGAGAATACCAAGCACGCGATATGTGCCCAAATATTGACTCGCTCTTTAAACTGCCTATTTGATATAGGGTTAACGAAAGAAAGTATAGGGTACATAGATTGCTGCGATATTGATTGTGTTTTCATAACACATGATCACTTAGACCATTGCTCGGGATTGGAGTTTTTCCCGCAAGACACGAAAACGATATTTGTTGCAAACAAACCTACTCGAGACGCTATATTCAAACAAATTCCTGTTGCAAAAAAATTAAAGTGGCAAACATTTAAAACAGGGGAAGACTTTAAAATTCAGGATACGAAGGTATCAACCATTCCTCTGAAACACGACTGCATAGAAAACGTTGCCTACAAACTAAATGACGGGATTTTGCAATCTGTCTATATGGTGGATTTTGGAGAATGGTCGGAAAGGGAAATCGAATTTTGCAACGAAGCCGATAGAATCATAATAGAGGCATACTACGATGAGACCAAACCTATTAAAAAATCTCCATTGGAATTGCGGAGAAGAAGCTCCCACGGACATCTTTCCATTCAGGCTGCAAATGAGTTTATCAAAAAGTTAACTCCTAAAACGGACCGGGAAATTTATTTCTGCCATTGTTAAATCCAAATTTAGATATAAAAAATGAAAAATTCTGTACATCTTCATGTTCATACGGATCATAGCTTCTTGGAGAACTGTATAAAAATTTCCAACATAATAACGCGCTAAAAAGCTTGAAATGCTAGCTGTAGCAATGACAGACCACGGCAATCTTTGCGGGCTATGAAATTTTACAATGAGTCAAAGAGAAATGATCTTTTAAAATTTACGCACATAAAAATAATAGATACTCCATATTAAAATATAAACACGAAAGGTATGGAGAAAATAGTATCGTAAACATTATAATATTTCACAAATTTAATGCAAAATAAGCATTCAAAGGCATTACACGCGTAAACGGCATATAAGTCGACAACTATAAAAACATAAATAAAATATTTAAAGAGGAAAACTATAATGCACTATACAGCAAGTAGGTGGCAGATTTCCAAGGTCATTATAGACGCTAATATATATATAAGCTCGTCCCAACAATGATTGACGATAGAAATCTTACGATACAATTTATTATATGCTACAAAAGCGTTAGACAAAAAATTGCGAATTTGGAGTTGTACGCTGAAATGTCTATGTTAGTAAAAATTTTGGGACAAAAATGCACTTTTTTTGAAAAATTCAAAAATTTCTCATTTCAAGACGTTATAATAGGCTTTTTCTCCGCGTTTATAACTTTCACACTGCAAGGGTGTTAGACAGTTTTAGTTTAAAAGCTGCAATGCGCTAAAAATGGGCGATTGTGGCTTTTTTTTGTCTAACACCATTGCAGCAAAAAATGCCCATTTTTTTGAATTTAAAACCCAAGCTTTTCTCTAAAAAAGGCCAATTTTGGGAAAATGTGTTAGACAATTTCTGGCAATTTTTGTCCTTAAAAAGCCTTCATTTTTAGCTTCCAAACAGGCCTAAAAAGCGCCTTAAAAAACGTCGCTTTTTAACCAACTTTTCGATCATTTTTTAAATGGGTGTTATACAAT
>UMCN01026356.1_pt1 | contig 11530 bp, 10 predicted proteins | sample 1964241 | NCBI WGS metagenome assembly UMCN01 (sample SAMEA4835969, study PRJEB28245) | human gut metagenome | biome: gut microbiome; material: fecal sample | place: Denmark | collected 2008
GAAAGTCTATGAAATTGTAGATAATACATTCATACTTTTTAATGTATTTTCAAAATCCACTTCCGGTTCCAACGAAATAACGTTTGAATATCCCTTTTCTTTTAGAATTTCTAAAATTCGTTTAAAATCAATATCTCCTTCAAGAAGCGCTCTATGAACAAAAGGTTTCTTTTGATTAGGATCAAAATGATAATCCTTGATGTGAATATGTTCTATATATGGAAAAATCAAATCTAATTCCTCAAGTAAATTTTTACTTAAATATTCTTTAGGTACATTCTCTTTGTAAGCTCTATATGAGTTTGCAGGATCCCATAGCAATCTTAAATTTGGGCTACTGATTGCTTGAATCACTTCATATGTCATCTGTCCTTTCGGTAAATGTGAATATGGACAATTTTCCAAAGCTAAAACAATATCATTTTCTTGTGCAATGTTTACCGCTAGTTTTAAATTAGCAATTATATTTTCTTTATCAACCTTTCCTCCAAAAGGTGGTTTACGATTATCCGGAAACCGAAATGGAAATACACGTATAACATCTGCATTCAATTGTTTGGCAATGTAACAAGCCCGCTTTAAATATTCTAAATGTTTTTCTACATTTCCTTCAATTGCAAAAAACTCCGGGTTAAACAAAGAAACTTGATCTGTAGCATATAAAGGGCATAAAAAGTATACCGTACTAGCAATACTCGTTACTCTTAAATCAAATTGATTCAATAATTTTTTTACTTTTTCAATTTCTTCATCGTTGATTTCTTCGATACTTTTTCCAAACACATTATGAAGCTCAACATATTTATATCCTTCTCTTTTGATAATTGGTAAAGCCTTTTCTAGATCCATATCGACTTGATCTGTAATAATAGATTTTTTCATATAAACCTCCTTAATATGAATACTTTTTAGATAGACGTTAATATCATCGATTGCTACTCTATACTTCTTAAATATATCAATATGTAATGTATATGTCAATATAAACGAAAATATATTTGACTTATTTGTAAATGTTATGTAATATAAATATGGTGATAAAATGGGCGTTAAATACATTGATGTTAAAAATGATATTTTAAAAAAAATTCAAACAGGAGAATATAAAGAAGGGCATTTGATACCAAGCGAAATCGAATTGGCAAAAAATTACGGAGTCAGTCGCCCTACAATTAGACAAGCCATTGGCTTATTAGTTGAGGATAATCTCCTGGAAAGAAAAAAAAGAAGGGGAACAATTGTTTCTTTAAGAAAAGTCGAACAAGCATTCACACAGGCAATTAATAGCTTTGATTCCCAAATTCACGCAAAAGGATGCACTTCAAAAACACATGTGATCTCATTCCAAAAAGAAGTAGCTAATAAAGAAGTAAAAAACATCTTAAATTCCGAAACAGTATATAAACTTGTTCGCTTACGTTACATAGATGACTTGCCAAATGTATATGTAACCACATATATTTCATGCAACATCTTTCCAAATTTAGAGAAATATGATTTTGCACAAACATCTTTTTATAGCATATGCGAATTATATGGGCATAAAGTCACAACTGTAGAAAGAGAATTAGAAATCACAACCTCTGATGCCACATTATCTGATTTATTACAAATTGAACCAGAAAGCCCATTATTTTATTTCAAATCAAAAGGATTTGATCAAAACGGTATACCTGTTGAGTATTCTATTTCAAAATATCGTTCCGATACGAGCAAATTTGTATTCACACTGAAATCTGAATAGTTTTAAACTCTTAGTAATATTTTCTATTAAAAAAGCCTATTTTGATATTATTCCAAACTTCGAATACATATCATTTTAGGCTTTTTAATATATCTAGTTAGAAACCAAACAAATCTTATAGTTATAGCCATTCATATAATACTTACTGCACTCAATGGTCCAAGCTTATATATATTGAATTATACTAATACATCCTTGTGTATTTGTTAAAATAGGCTTCATTATGATCCTCATTACCATCACAATTTAAAGATGCAAAAACAGGAACTTCGCAATTATTTTCAATCAGATACTTTGCACAGGCTACGTTGATGCTCTGAGCAATAAAAGCATTCGCCATACTGCTCGTAGGACACATTTTTTCATGAAGTCCTGGAACTTGTAGTATACAATCACCAACAACACCACAATTATCAATAACTAAATCTGCAATATCAATCAATTTCTTACCACTCTTATGTCTTGAAGTGACACTATCTGAATGGTTTTTGCTAGTAACCGCAATAACATAAGCTCCTTTTGATTTAGCTTCTAGTGCCATTTCAATCGGATATGCATTTCTACCTGAATTCGATGTGATTAATACGACATCTCCCTTAGAAACATTATATAATTCCACTAATATTTTGGCATAGCCAGAGAGTCTCTCAATATAAGAGCTTTTGGTTGGGTGTTCTGTCATTGTTAATTCAGTTGTCAAAATTGGAACCACAAATGCCAATCCGCCAGCACGTGCATAAAATTCCTCTGCCATAGTATGAGAATGCCCGCTTCCTGTAACAAAGAATTTATGTCCTCCCATGAATGATTTACCGATGATTCTGCCGGCTAGTTCTAATTTATCGCCTTGTGTTTCCTGTAATTTATTTAAAATTTTTAATCCCTCTTTAAACACTTCGTTCATAAGTTTCTCCTTTATATACTAATTGTATATATTTATTATAGAGCATATCTTCATATCATAAACTTCTTCTTACTTTGATATTATAGTTTTTCATATTTATCCATGCTTCTTGAAGCTATGATATTTGCTCCTGTATCACATACATTTTCTATTATGATGTCTTCATATTTGACTGGAGCTTTTATCCTTACTTCTTTTAGCTTTTTCATTACGTCAAACATTTTGTCTTTGGCAACTGCTTTATCTGTCATAACAGGTAACATAGGATGAATAGCACCTTCAATTCTCACAGTTGATGTAAGTATACGTTCCGGATGAATCAACTCTTTACAAGCATATTTTTCCCCTCTTGGACATGAGTTTCCTGTCACTAAATTTATATTTTTCATGTCATCCATTTCAATTTGTAGATGACATCCCATTGGACAAATAATACATATTAATTCTTTGATCATATTTCACTCACCCTCACTTTCAAGTCGAATGAAATATTATTTATTTCATCTTTTTTTAAAGTTATCCTTTCCATATTTGCCGGTAACATATATTTTTTCTTAACAGATTTTATTACTCTATCTCCATCTAGAAACTCAACTTTACTTTCTTTATAGGGTTTATTAACACGAAAATAAAATGTAACTTTTTCTTTTACATCCTTGTTTAATCTTTGCGGAAGCACATAATTAACTCCCTCAAGCGGAAATACATTGATTAAATTTGGCGTTGTTGTATATGATAAAATGTCTTCTGCTACAAAACGTCCTACTAATTTTGACTCCATTGTTACAAAATCAACCAAATCATGAACATGCAAAGCATTTCCACATGCATAAATGCCCGGCACAGTTGTTTCAAACCGATCATTAACGAGTGGGCCTTTAGTATGAGCATCTAATTGAATACCTGCAGTCTGTGTTAAACTCGTTTCTGGAATCAATCCTACAGCTAATAACAATGTATCAACCCAAAAATCTTTCTCAGTTCCTTTTATTAGTTTCTTTTTTTTATCCACTTTGCCAATCGTAATCTTTTCAACATGCTCTTTACCTTGAACATCTATTATTATATGTGATAAGTAAAGCGGAATATCGAAATCTTTTAAACATTGTACAATATTTCTCATTAAACCATTAGAATAAGGCATTATTTCCGCAACCCCCAATACTTTCGCCCCTTCTAACATCATTCTTCTGGCCATGATCAACCCTATATCACCACTACCTAAAATAAACACTCTTTTTCCAACTAATATATTCTCAATATTCAAAAGCTTTTGTGCTTCTCCTGCTGTATATATTCCCTTTACTCGTACTCCTGGAATTGAAATTGCTCCACGATTTCTTTCATAACAACCACATGCGAGAATAATAGATTTTGCCTTTACTGAAACATAGCCCTCTTTTTCATTTACATAAGTAATCTGTTTATCTTTTGTTATTGATATAACAGTCGTTTCTAAGCGATAATCAATGTTATTGTTATTAACTTCATCTATTAATTTTTGAGCAAAAGAAGGACCTGTTAGCTCTTCATTATATACTTGAAGACCAAAACCATTATGAATACATTGCTGCAAAATACCTCCAAGCTCATTTCCTTGTTCTAAAATCAATATATTTTCTACTCCATTTTCCTTAGCAGACAGGGCAGCTGCCATTCCAGCACTTCCTCCGCCAATTACTGCAACATCTATATTTACCATTATTTTGCCTCCGTCCCTAAATTTGAATGTTTTTCATCATACAGAACCTGAGCTAGCGGAATGTTTAACTCTTTAGATAAAATTTTTGCAACCTCTATTTCGCAAAAACCACCTTGGCACTTTCCCATGCCTGGACGAACGCGTTTTTTTATTGCCTTTATGGTCTTTGCACCACATGGAGAATGTATGGCATCTACAATTTCTTGATAAGATATTTTTTCACATTTACAAACAATTTTTCCATATAAAGGCTGAGTTTTGACCATATCATTTTTTTCTTTCTCACACAATTGATTCATTACCGGTGGCGCTTTTCTTTTGACATATTTCCTTTTTGGTAATAAATCTAAACATTTTTTTATATACTCTTGAATGACATATGCACTAATAGCAGGTGCACTAGCCAACCCCGGTGAATCAATACATCCTAAATGAATAAAATTTTTATTCTTATATGAAGGCTTAATATAAAAATCACCATTATTTCCTGTTGGACGTAATCCACTATAGCTCCGGATCACTTCATGGTAAGGAATATTCTTGACAATTCGATTCAAATGATTTCTAACATATTCCAATCCCTCAGAAGTTGTAGAAAGATCTTCGCTTTCACAAATATTGCTATTTGGGCCTAACAATATATTCCCATGCGTTGTAGGAACTGCCAAAACGCCCTTACCAACCTTCGTTGGAACTGGATAAATGATATGGTTCACAAATTTATTTGCCTGCTTAGACAAAACAAAGTACTCTCCTTTTTTATAAGTTATATGAAATGGAGATTTTTCAATCATATTAGCTATTTTTTCAGCTCCACAACCTGCTGCATTAATGATCACCTTGGTGTTGATAGTCTTTTTTTCTGTATAAACAGTAAAAAAACCTTGCTTTTCATCAATTTTATAAACCTTTTCCCCCAAGATTAAATCAACCCCATTTATAACAGCTTCTTCCATCAAAGCAATTGCACATTGCCATGGATATATTATTGCTGTGTCTGGAAAACTAATTGCCTTAATTACATCATCTGATATATTTACCTCATTTTTTACAATTTCTTCTCGCTCCATATAATGTGCTCTAATATTTCTTTTATCAGCTCTATTTTTTAATTGATCAAGTATTTTGATTTCTTCTTTATCACATGCAACTACATATGCACCACATTTTTGATAGTCTATTTTTAGCTCTTTGCATATCTCTGGATACATTTTTGCACCTTTTACATTCAATTCAGATTTCAATGTTCCATCCTCAGGATCATATCCAGTATGAATAATCGCACTATTAGCCATCGTGGTTCCATTTGCAATATCATTTTCTTTGTCTATCACCGTGACTTTTAAATCATACTTAGACAAATCATGAGCAAGAAAACTACCGACAATACCTGCACCAATTATCACAATATCTTGCATTTTTGTCCTCCCATTATATTATTTAATTTTTTTAATAAGTTATCTCTGTTCTCATTTTATAACTTCTACTTTTTCAAAACAATGTTCCTTAAAGTCTTTTTACCGAATTTATATCAGAATAGATATAATCGTGATAGAATCATTTAAAAGGAGTTCTTATGATTAACAATCTTATTCAATTTTCCAATGAAAAATTTTATAGTTTTCTAATTCTTTTTTTACTTATTTTCATTTATATACTTTATATTCTCTTTTACAAAAAAAGAACAACAAGACAAATGTGTTACGAAAACCTAGATATACTGAAATATGTCTCCTCTATCCTCATAATATTATTTCATATCAATATTTATATGAAAGTGGTTTATAAGATAGATTTTATAATCACAGATGTCATCACTCGCCTTGCCGTGCCTTTCTTTTTTACTATTGCAGGATTTCTAATTGCTCAAAATGAAAACAAGGGACCCAATTACATCAAAAACTACTTAATAGAATTATTTAAAACATACCTTTTCTGGAGCATTTTATATCTTCCGTTTGGTTTAAGATACATAATAAACCTACATATTGCTTGGTATTTATATCCTATTGCTATTTTACTAGGTATCTTATATATAGGAATTTATTATCATTTATGGTATTTTCCTGCCCTTTTCTTTTCAATATGCATTCTATCTTTTTGGAAGAAAAGATGGTCTATTTCTCTATTAACTTTTATTTCATTTCTTTTACTGATCATCGGCTCATCTGAAAGTTATTTTGGTTATTTTAATGACTTTTGGCAAAACATTTTTCAAACCTATTATTTTTCTATTTTTTACACAACAAGAAATTTTCTTTTCTTCGGACTCTTTTATGTGACCCTAGGATACATGATGCAAAAGAAACAACTTGTTTGGAAAAATCAATACAACTATTTGTTAATTATTACACTTTTGTTTTTTACCTTAGATTGTATGATTGCGCAGACAACTCCTGGAATAGATCGAAATATTTTAATTAGTGCACCTTTCTTTGTTTTTTTCCTTTTTCTCCGTGTTTTATACTCACCGCAACTTCTTCCATTTATTGATAAAAGAAAACTTCGTAGACTATCTAAATATTATTTTTTCGTTCATCCTTTTGTTTTAGAACTATTATTCTACTTCAAAGCATCGTATAGTATTCCTTTGATATTTTTTCTATCCTTGACAATGACACATATTCTAACTTTAGTATGTTTATATATCAAAAAACACTATCCTTCTTTACCTATGTAATTAGATAATTGCAATTTCTCTAAATTAAGATAAAAAAAGTGTTTTTCAAAAAACGAAAAACACTTTCAACTATTTTATAGAAATAGTCATTTAATATTAATATGCATGCTCAGCTTTAAATGCTGTAGTATCCTCTTTATCTGTCAGCATTTTAGCAAATTTACACATCTCACTTAAAGCTTCGTTTAACCCTGTTCCACCTTTTTTAGGCATTTTCAAGATTGTAACTTTATCTTTGTATTCTTCAATCGCTTGTTCACATTCTTTAGACATGATCGCAAAAGCAGGAATACCAACCAATTCATTAATTGTTAATGCTGTTTTTGCAGCCATCAATCCATATCCTGCATAGTTGAAACAAGGACCACAGATAACTACATCTGGTTGAAATTTTTTAGCCATAGCTGCGAATTTCTTTGCATTTTTTTCTGGATCTTCTTTGAACGTTCCATCACCACACCATAATGTAGCAATTACTTTTCCATCATTTTGATCCATAAAACGTTGGAACATACCACATGAACCAATAGCCATTGGCTTTCCGCCCATTGGAAGATCTGGAGATTCTTTTCCACCTAAACCCGCTTGGGTTTGGTCAAATATCATCATTACTTTCATAATTTTTTCAACTCCTTTTATGTATTTATTATAACCCTTTCTATACAATAAAAACAGGCTCTTAGATCAGATGGCCTGTTTTTATTTTACATCCTATAGATCATCAAGATCTAAATCATCAAATGAAATTTCTTCCTCTTCACCAGCGTTAGCTTCTGCATTAGCTTCATCTTCAAGATATTTTCTATCCAAAGTCTTAATGAATGGGAAGTATAATGCCATATTCATTGCTAACAAGAATAACTGCCAAACACTTGCTGTCCAAGATCCCGTTGATAACCAACCAGAGAATCCAATTGGAGTTGTCCATGGTAAGTTAACACCCGTTGTTTTTGGAATAATTTCCCAAACTGTTGCAAAGTATGAAAGAATCAAGTTCAAAAGTGGACACAACATGAATGGAATAATGATAATTGGGTTCAAAACAACTGGAAGACCGAAGATAATTGGTTCGTTGATTCCGAAGAATCCAGGAACAATTGATAAACGACCTAATTGTTTGATACGCTGAGATTTACATACTGTACACATTAAGATTACTAATCCAAGGGTAGAACCTCCACCACCGAAGTTTGTGAAGAAGTTTGAGAATGGGTTAGTAAAGATATAAGGTAATGGTTCACCAGCTTCGAATGCTAACAACTGTTCTGCAGTCAATACGTTACCGATGAAGTAAACAGAGTTACATACAGCAGGACCGTTGATACCGAAGAACCATAAGAATGAACACATGAATGTGTATAAAGCGTTAGCTCCTAAAGTATCTCCTAATCCAGAAAGTGGAGTTTGAAGTACAGCTACTACAAAGTCTTGTACATAACCAAATTCTGTGAATGAGAACAAGATACGAATCAAGAATGCTGCAGCCATAACGATACCACTTGGTACCAAAGCCGCAAATGAATCTGTTACAGCAGGAGGAACACCTGCAGGCATCTTAATTGTCCAACCTTTTTTATAAGCATAGCAGAACAACCAAACGCCTAAAATTGCAGCAATCAATGCCATGAAGATACCATTTGGACCAATATAATCAAAACTTAATCCAGAAACTGTAACTCCTTCAACTAAATTTCCGTCTGCATCTGAACCTAGATGAGAAGTTGGCATCATGATAAAGAATGCAACCATTGCAACAGCAGCACCTTGGATCTTATCCCCACCAAATTCTCTAGCCATTGCATAACCTGTACCAAGTGCAGTTAACAAACCAGTACAGTTAAATGATGCTCTTGATACAGCTGTAAACCATCCTGCCCAATCAGTGCCTAGGATTCCTGTCCAGAAGTCTTCCCATCCAGGAATTGGGAAGTTTGCAAATAACAAGAAAATAGATCCGACGATCAACAGTGGTGTAGTGATCAAGAAACCATCACGGATTGCGATCAGCACTCTATTCTTTGTAAGAATATCGGCTAAAGGCATCAGGACTTTTTCAAGTTTATCCATCATAATAAATACACCCTCTCTTTCTATAAAGTATTCTATATTATTTTGTTTTTCCTTAAAAACTAAAAAACTTCCTAGATTTTAGGAAGTTCTTTCCATTTTCTCACACTTGTTCTTCTTTTGTAGAAATGATATGTGTTTTGGCAATATGATCGTGAATCATCTTACGACTTGGACTAGCTACCCCCATCAAAATAGAGATAGCGCTAATAATCCCAAACAGATATACGGATATATCCATTATATTTACATCCGTAAATAGCTGAATGATCTGACGAAGATAACTTGAACTGTTCGCAAGATACCCTTCAATAATCATCACGCCAAGTCCTTCACGCAATAAGATTGATTTAAAATCAACATCATTTCCATCATCTTTTACAACCTTTAATTTCATAATGCGCTTTCCAAAAGTCTGGCCTTTATATACTTTTAGCTCCAAGACAAAATAATATCCTAAATAGAATATAATCGCTAAAATCCCCGTAATAACACCCCACATCAACGGCAATTTATTCAATTCCTGAGTAATTACAGTCGTATGATTGACTATAGATGTAATGATTACGATAGGAATACTGGAAACCATCGTTGCGACATACCAGTCTATAATATAGGCAACGATACGGGAAAAGTTATTCACATTGACTTTCTTTAGCTGAACCCCAAACTTTCCATTTTGATTTTTACTCATGTCGTCATCCTTTCTCTATTCTACGATCTTCGTAAGAAAATCTTCATAATCTTTCGTCTCCAACAATGAGGCAAAATGATTTGCATCATTGATCATGTTGCTTAACCAGGTAAAGAACATTCGCAATACATCCTGATGTTCCTCATCGATTGCTAAAAGTATGACCATCTTTACTTCAAATTCACCCCATTGAATTGGTTTTTTCAAAAATGCAACAGAAATAGCCGGACGATAACTTCTTACATTCAAAGCATGTGGAACCGCAAAAGAATATACAAAACTCGTTGCTGCCATTTCCTCTCTTTTAAGCACAGATTTTTTAAACTCTTCATTGCTGTAACCGAGTTCTTCTAAATGATCACACATATATGAGATTACTTCTGAAGGCGTTTTTAAATCCAAATCATAATGAAATGTTTCTTCCTGGATCAATCCGATCAAACTATCTTCAAAATCTCTTTTAAATGTATTTCGATCCAAAGCATTTAATGTTTGAAAAATTTTGCTTTCATCTTCTGTATTCAAAAACAACGAAATTTGAACAGTTGGGATATCCAAATTATGTTTAAGCTGAAGTGTTGTCAATATTAGATCTGGTTCTAATTTACGTATTGCACTTTCTTCAAAAAAACTAACGCATTCTACAATATCCATTCTTTCAGAGAAAAGATTTTCAATCTTTCTTAAACACATATTGCTCATCGCCTGCTCTACAGGATAGATCATCACAGCTCTATATTTTGAATAGATACTTGTTCTTTCATAAGCTGCCCCTAGATGTAAAGCAAGAAAACCTATTTCATCTTCAGATATTTTCATATCCAAAGTACTTTCCATTTGTCTTCCAACACGAACAGCCAATTCAAATACCAGCGGATATTTACGCTTCAGTTCCTGAAGATAAATATTAGAAATATCCATATCGCGATTGATGCGTTCCATTACGCCTTGTAAATGCACTGCCAATCCATTTTTTAAATCTAAATCTTTAGAAAAATCTATATCAAATTCATCTTTGATCATCTTAATGATATCTTCAATAAATTCATCAACATTCATTCCTGTCTTTTTGACTACCAGATCACTTTGTACATCTATCGAACGTTTTCCCATTAATTGTAAAGCAAACAAAATAACTTCATCTTCCTTAACTTCGATAGGCATCTTTTTAGACAGTTTTGTGAAAAATTCTCTTGAAATGACGTATTCTTTTCGTTTCTTTAAATCCTGTACATTACGTGTTGTTTCAATATAGTTATGGCGAAACATACGTTCAATTGAAATACCTACATGAATCATCAATAAAGGCATTGCCATTTCACGAACATGATAATTGTATTTATCTAATGTCTCTTCTAAATATTCTTTTACTTTCAATAAATCAAAATCCACAAACATGCTAGATAATTTATTTAAATTCAAGAAATTTCCTTGCGTTTCCTGCGACAAGAGTTCTTTATATAGTAATCGTTTGCTCTGTTCACTGCCTTCTAAACGAATACAATTTCTAGAACGAACCAGTTTTAAATTATCATAAGGTTCCAACATAATTTTAATTCGTTTTATATCATTATCTATTGAATATCCACTAATAAAGACCTGATCCTGCAGATCCAATAAATTAATTTCTTTTTTTTCAAATAATAATTCTTGTATGATATACACACACCTTTCCTGTGGTGTCTGAGGAATTGCTGAATTTAATTCAATAGGTAGCGTAACAAGAACATCTGCATTGA
>UMCN01047751.1_pt1 | contig 11517 bp, 9 predicted proteins | sample 1964241 | NCBI WGS metagenome assembly UMCN01 (sample SAMEA4835969, study PRJEB28245) | human gut metagenome | biome: gut microbiome; material: fecal sample | place: Denmark | collected 2008
AGCAGGCCGAAGCTGACCGATGCGGTGAAGATAAAGACATAGTACAGCACGCTCAGGATGACCGACACCAGCGCGCCGATGCCCGCCGCCTTGGCGTTGCGGGGCTTGGTGTCCTTCCAGACCAAAAACAGCACCAGACCCACAATCGGGATGCAGCAGCCCAGAATGCCCCAGCCGATGCTGCCGGTGTCATTGGTGGGCGAGCCGTTGTTCTGCGGCGCACCGCAGTTCGGGCAGACGACCGCGTTGTCGTCGATCGGTTGTCCACAATGTTTGCAGTACATAAAAATTCCTCCTCCTCAAATTCCTGTTTTCCGCTTCTAAAATTGATTGTACAAAAATTCGGGACGGCTGTCAAGCCAGCCTACCGTTTCTTCTTTGGGGCGAGCACCAGGAGCAGCGCCACCACCAGAAAGACCAGGTACAATAGATAGGTGGTCGAATTCTCCATCGCAAAGGACCCTTCCGGGTGGTTCAGCGCGTAGATAAAAAAGAGCAGCGCCGCGCCCAGCATGACAGCGCCCGCAATCCGTCTGGCCTTTTCGTTTTTCATCAGGAATCCCTCCTTTGTGCAGATTCGCCGCGCCCGGCCGGGGGAAGCGAACCGCTTTTTTCTATCATACCAAAAGGAGAGGGAAATGGCAAGATATGAAAAAAACACCCCCCGCAAAACGGAAGGTGTTTTTGCATATCCAGAATATAAAAAGCCGGTTGGCAGATTATCTCTTGGGTAAGTGAGATTAGCGCTTGCTGAACTTCAAGGACTTGGTGCTGTCCCTGCCAAACATCCGGTAATTCCTTCGCTTTCCACCTGATTTTGGCTTAATACTGCGGTTTTTCTGCACACCAGATTCTAATTTTCATCCTCGTGCAAGACGCACGAAAAGCAGGTTTTGCTCCTTATGTGTGCCTTGCGTATCGCTGCCCAGGGCGACGCAGGACAACGGTAAGGAAAGACACTTGGTTGCTGTTCTTGGAGTCACCTCAATTTTTGAAACAAGCGAATTACATAAATCAGCCGGATAGTTTGTATACTATTCGGCTGATTTTTATTAGGCACCTAAACGGCTAATTTGTTCTATCCATTCCCGAAAATGAGGGCATTCGGCAAGAATCTTATCTATTCCCATATCCTTAGAAATTAAAGTTCCATTTTTTATTTTCGCATAATTGGGAATTAATTTTTCCAGGCGCTTAGAAGGTGCCGTTTCAGGCGAGTTGTTTATGTGTTCAGGGGTGGGATAACTTTCTCGAATCTCTCGTATTTTGTTGACCACATCGGTTTCCGCAATAAGTTCAAAAGATTCTGGATTAGAAAAAAGAATGCCCTCAAACTCATGTAACATAAAGTGAAACATACAATTTGCTTGACCGATATCTTTGTTGACTGCTGCTTCTATTTTACCTATACGCTCATAGATATCCGGATCGTGTAAACCTATTTCTGGAGTGTTTTCAGGCATGGCATAATAATCAAACATAGTAGTAACGTGCTCATTTGGGTGGCTTTTGCATAGCATAGTCAACTCTCGTTTGATTTTGTCGTAATCACTTACTCCGCCTTTATATTTCTTGGATGCCGTACGTTTTGTTGTGCACACAATAGGATATACTGCGATACCGATATTAAAAAAATAAGGATAGAGAATCTCGTTAATAAAAGACTCTTCAGTTGGGCCTTCACAATAGATATATACATTTTTCATTTTGAGAGTCTACCTCCCAAAATATTCTTTTTCCAGAGATCTCCCAAGGCGTAGTCCTCTTCTAACCAGACCTCCAGTTCGTCTTCGTTCAATCGCTTAAACTCCGAACCATCTTCACCTCGATCAACAACAATAACATCTTCAACATCAAATTCATTGAGCATCTCTACAGATTGGGTAGAAATTATAATTTGCTTTTCGTCGGATAACTGTCTAACCATTTCTGCAAAAATTGTTATTGCATAAGGATGTAGACCAAGTTCAGGTTCATCAACAATAATTGTTGCAGGTTGCAATTCATGCGGTTGTAGCAAGAGTGTAGCAAGGCAAATAAAGCGTAGCGTACCATCCGATAACTGCGAAGCATTAAAAATGTCCTCACAACCTTTTTGTTGCCACTTTAGTACTATTTGTTCTTCATTTCTCTCCTGCGGTTCCAACACAAAATCTGCAAAGTATGGAGCAATTAATTGAATAGTGCGGACAATTTCTTCGTAGCTTTTTTCGTAATTGCTTTTTAGGCGGAACAGAAAAGCTGCCAAATTCCCTGCGTCATTCATCAAAACTTTGTTGTTAGAAATATTGTGCTCTTGTTTTACTTTTGCACTACGTCCAGTATCATGGAAATGATAAACTCTCCAATTTTGCTTCTCCAAAATGGGGATTACATATTCGTCTATGTTATTATGAGCTCCGGTTTGCCATTGAGATTCAATCGATCCTCTGGAAACATTACTCTCATTTTCCCACTGTCCATGATACCCAAAATACTCTTTGCGAAATATTAGTCTGTTATCATCGGTTGGAATAAGCACAAAGCCATAAGAATTATTTCCGAAATAAACTTCAAAATCTATTTCATCTGTTACCTTTCTGCCATTGTAAAAAAGCGAATTCATTCCGCTTTGCGCCACAAAGACTTGGAGATTTTGCGACAAAATATTTTGAAGCAACGTAAACGCAGAAATGAAATTAGACTTTCCTGCTCCATTACTACCAATTAAAACGTTGACCTTCCTGAATTTAATATCACACCGTTTAATAGACTTAAACCCAGATATAGTAATCCGGCTTAGCTGATCTCTTGATAGTGCCATTCAAGCACCTCCTTCAAATGCATTTGCTTCAAGTAATCTGAAGTTCTGAATACATCTTTGGTTCATTATTATTACTTGCAATCGCCATTTTCTTTTGTTTTATTATACCAGATGTACCCAAATCCTCAACTCCTATTATGTCGTTCAGGAAAACTTTTGCCACAAGGACTTTCACATTTATGTCCTCAAATTCCTATACACATCTTCCAGGAACACCTGCATCAGTTCCCGCTTCTTTTCGTCGTTATCAAGCAGAAGGGCAAAGAAGTCCTGGTTTTGCTCATACCCGGCAATCAGAGCATCCTGTACAGCGTCAAAATAGGCAAAGCGGAAATCTTTGAGCGAGTTATTCCGTGCACTGTCCCTCAGATGTCCATTCTTCAGCAAAATGTCCCTCACTTGCAGAGCGGACTTGGAGGCCACATCAACATCAAAGTTCTTGTTATACGCTGCATTGATCTCGTCGATGATCTCGGACAGCTTCTTTTTCACGGCTTCATCCATGAAGACTTCATTGGGTGTCGGCAAGCTGACCTCCGGCTTGGATTCAATCTCGTGTGTTTTTTCCCCGGTCTTTTTCTGACGGAAGTTAGAGGCAGTGATTTTGTCCGCAATGTCAAAATCATTTCCACCGCTGCCCACTTCGATCTCCTTAACCAGGTATGAAAGGAAATTGTACTTCTTGTGCAGATCCACGCTTTCAAAGCAGGTTGCTTGAATCAGGAAACTGTAAAACCGCAAGAAACGCTTAATTGTTGCACGAATTTCCAACTTTTCCAGTTCCGGGTGGCGATTGATGATTTGCAGGGATTTATCCAGCAACGCCCACATCCGAGCCTTTTCTTTAGAGGTTCGTTTATCCTGATACAGGTATCCGTTAAATTCCTCAATATCGTCAATATCCAGGAAGTTATACTGATCCACTTGGGCTTCCACCGTCCGGATATCCGAAGGGGTAATCGTCTCGTTTAGAATTGTCTCAGTATAGAATGGGGCAAAGGACGCTTGAATATCCTCATATTCATTTTTGAAATCCAGTACAAAGGTTTTCTTATCATAGGGCGCACAAATACGGTTCAAGCGAGAAAGGGTCTGCACAGCATTGACTCCCCGCAGTCGCTTGTCCACATACATGGCGCATAGCTTTGGCTGGTCAAAGCCGGTTTGATACTTATTCGCCACCAGCAACACCTGATAGCTGTTGCTGTCAAACACTTCCGGCAAATCTTCTTCCTTAATGCCGTTCATCACCGCTTCGGTGTATTCGTGGCCGTCCAGAGAGACCTTGCCCGAAAATGCCACCAGTGCACGAATACCCGTATACCCATGCTTGGAAATATAGGCCTCAAACTCGTTCCGGTATTTGACTGCTGCCTGCCGTGATGAAGTAATAACCATGGCTTTTGCTTTGCCGCCCAATTCCTGCATGATTCTGTTTTTGAAGTGCTCAATGATGATTTCCACTTTCTGGGCGATGTTTGTATCGTGCAGTTCAATATACTTGGCAATCTTACGCTTTGCGGCAATAGTTTCCAGCTCCGGATCATCCTCGATGGCCTTGTTAATTTCAAAATAGGTCTTATAGGTCACATAGTTTTGCAGCACATCCAGAATGAAGCCTTCCTCAATCGCCTGTTTCATAGAATATAGGTCAAAAGCGACCTTTTTTCCTTCTTCATTCAAGCAGCCGAACAGCTGTAAGGTAGTCGGTTTCGGGGTTGCGGTAAAGGCGATCATGGAAACATTGGGCTGCTTTCCGCTACGGGCAATCTCATCTTCGATAACATCGCCCATAGATTTCTCTTCTTCCGACACATCAACAGGGGTGGCCTCGCTCAGTTTGCGGCTCTCCGAAAGAGCATACGTCACCGCTTCCATAGCAGTTCCAGCAGTAGAAGAATGGGCCTCGTCGATGATCACAGCAAAAGTCTTGCTTTTCAGCTCCTGCACCAGTTCCTGAATGTACATGAACTTGTGAATGGTGGTCACAATGATTTTGGTGTTGCCGTTGAGAGCATCCGCCAAGTCTTTGGAAGTGCATTTTTCATCCATGACCTTGATAAGCCCTGCCTTGTGCTCCAATGACAGTACCGCATTCTGAAGCTGACGATCTACCACGATACGATCAGTGATGATGCAGACCGTATTAAAAATGACTTTGTTATCCCTGTCGTGTAAAGAAGCCAGGCGGTGGGCTAGCCATGCAATGGTATTGGTTTTGCCACTGCCCGCCGAGTGCTCAATCAGATAATTTTTCTCGCTATGGTGTTCTACGACATCTGCCACCAGCTTGCGCACGGCATTGAACTGGTGATACCGGGGGAAAATCAGCGTTTCCTTGGTGACACGCTTGCCGGTATCCGGATCTTTCTTGGTCTCCTTTTGCAGGAATATGATTTTATCAATCAGATACAGCACTGTATCTTTTTTGAGGATATCTTCCCACATATAGGAAACATTGATGCCGTTTTCATTATGGGGGTTCCCCTTGCCGGAGTGGATTCCAACACCGCATCCCTTATTGAACGGCAGAAAGAAGGAAGATTTTCCTTTCAGATTGGTGCACATATAGACTTCGTTCAAGTCCATGGCAAAGTGAGCCAGGCAGCCCGCCTTGAATTTCAGCAAACGGGTCTTGTAATCCCGCTCAAACTTATACTGACGGATCGCATCCTCATAGTTCTGCCCGCTGGTGTTGCATTTCAGCTCAAAGGTGAAAATGGCAATGCCGTTGAGGAAGATTACAAGGTCAATGCGCTCGCCCTCTTTGTGCCATACTTCCTCCATCACCGAGAGTACATTCTGCTGATACAGCGCCTCCGCCTTTGGGTTAAAGGTGGTGGCGGGCTTGCGGTACATGAGGGTCAGTGATACACCGTTATCAAACTCTACGCCGTGCTTCAGCACATCCAGCAGGCTGCGGCTTTTCTTGTTGACCTCGTTGTTGATGTAGTTGAGGATGGTCTGGCGGGTCTTGTCGCCATAGAGTTTTTCCAGCCGTGCCAACGCATCCGGCTGAGTTGCTTGCAAAAAAGCAAACAGCAACTCCACATCCATGCCGTAGCCGGGATCGTAAGCGGTAGAGGGGCGCACCTGATAGCCGTTTTCCTCCCGCAGCATTTCCAGTATGTACGCCTGATAATCTGCCCGTTCCTTTAATTGCCCTGCTTTAATGGCCATCTTACCGCACCTCCTTCACTCGTTTTTTACCGGTGACATATTCATAGATGAGAGATTTTTTGTGCTGCTTGATTACAGATAATTGTTTTCCTTTTTCGTGTAATACCCTGTCGATTTTAGCACAGTGATCGTCAAGAAACCTTGCAATATGTTGTTGTATATCGAATGGAGGAACGGTCAAAATCAAATTTTTTAAGCCCTCGATTCCAAGTTCTGGTCGTGTGCTTTGCATCGCAGAAATATCTTGTATTTGTTTTTGCACAATCGAAGAAGTCATCACATAATAAAAGTATTTTGCATCATGCACATTTGCTAAAGTGATTTTCCCGACATGAGAAGTGGTGTTACTCACGGGAAGTGAATCAGGCACAATCGCAGTTTTTCCTATCGTTGCTCCAGTTTTTGCAATCAAAATGTCATTAGGCTTTAACTCGCTATTTTTTATTAGACTATTCATCTCTTTAGAAATGAAAACTAAATTTTCCAGATTCAGACCGCTTCCCCAGGTTAAATTTAATACTCGAATATACGGAATACCTTCCGTTAAATAGTCATCAGCTTTAATCATTCCATGATCTCCATCACCAATAGGATATGGATGATGATTATCTGTCAAATATTTAATCCTACTTAGTTCCCATCCAACAGGAATTTCCCCGATCCACTCAACCCCACTGTCCTTCATCGGCACAGACTTGTCCAGTCCCTTGGTCACCGTTTCGGTAATCAGGGATTTTTTGTATTGCTGCAAAAGAGCAATCTGCTTTTCCAAATCTGCGGCAATGCTGTCAATTTGGGCACATTCTTCATCGAGAAAATCGGCGATAGCTTGTTGTTCTTTTGGCGAGGGTAACAAAATAAGCATCTTTTTTAATTCTTCAAAAGTTAAACTTTGTCTAACGCCTTGCCCAAAGGCATAAATCTGTTTGCTTGTATCGAATGCATATAAATACCAATGGTAATAGGAGGGAGAACCACATTTCAAACGTATCGTGACATACGCTGATGTAATAATTCCTTTTTCTTCCTTGACTAATCCTGTTCGCAAGCTTACCTGATCGTTTTGCATATCAGTTAATCGAAGTACAATATCATTCTTTTTAATGATATTGTATGTATCAAAGCTTTCAGGAATTAGTCCAAAGGCACCTTCTATGTCCTTTTTCACTATCTTACCATAACTAAGAGATAACAGATTTTTTTCCTTTGTACCTGAGTTCTTATCTTTGACCTGATCAAAAAGAGTTTGTAACCGTGTGACTTTCCAACTTTTTGGAATATCCCCAATCCAATCAATCCCACTGGGTTTCATTTGCTCTGCCATTACACTCCCTCACTTTCCTGCAAGGCTGCAATTTTTTCGGAGAGGGATTTTTCCAGTTCCATAAACTGTGCCAGCAGATCATCTGCCTTTTCCGGCTCTTTGTACTCGTAAAAGAATCGTGTAAACGGGAACTCTGCGCCCAGTTTTTCTTTGTTGGTAGCGCTCTCCTTTTTTTCCGGGTCAAATTCATAGGCCCAGATAGCATCCGGTACATGGGGATATACTTCCGCCTCAAAATATTTCTCCGGGTCCTGGGTGAGCTTGATGATCTCGGTGTCCTTGGTGGTGGTATCCTTGATAATTTCGCCCTTGCGATCTTTCTGAACTACAGCGGTTTTATCCATTACTGCCAGTACCATAGCAATACCAGTCAACCGGCTGGCAGACATTCCCTCCACCTTGCCCAACAGGGATTTCAGGTGCTTTTCAAACTCGCCGTAATCCATAAACACACGGTCAGAGCGGTTGGCTTCCAGAATGGTCAACACATCCGCCACAAACTGCTGGCCCGCCAGATATTTCTGGTATTTCTTCTCGTCGGCAGCACTGCGGGGGTTCATCTCTTTCAACTGCTCAAAATCCGTCTCATTGAAAATACTGGAGTTGCTGGTGAAGTAGCTGCTGGTCCGCAGCCGCTCGATGCTCTCCGCATCCAGCATACCCCGGCGCTGCAACGGCTGATAAACCGCATACTCCTTGTACATAAACTCCTCGTTGGGGAAAATCTTGCAGTACTGGTTTTCCTCAAAGTTGGAGTACAGCTCGGTGATTTTTACCATGCTATCCCGGTCGATTTCACGGCGCTTTTTGCCCAAAGATTTGCGCAGGGGCTTCCACATATCCACCGCATTGATCAGCTGCACCTTTCCACGGCGGTCAGGGCGCTTATTGCGAGACAGAATAAAGATATAAATACCGATGTCGGTGTTATAGAAAAGCTGGGTAGGCAGGGCAATAATGGCTTCAATTAAATCTTCCTCCAGCATCCAGCGCCGAATCTGGCTTTCACCGCTGGTGGTTCCGCCGGAGAAAAGAGGCGAACCATTGGTAATAATCGCTGCACGCCCGTTTTTCTCATCCAGCTTATTGATGGCGTGCTGCATGAACAGCAGCTGGGCGTCACCGGTTCCGGGAAGACCGTGCTCAAACCGTCCGCCCTTCTTGTTTTCCTCACGGACTTTCTTCTCTTGTCCTTCCGGTGCATCTTTGCCACCCCAGGGTGTACCAAACGGGGGATTCATAATCACCAGCCGCATCTTCTGATCCGGGAAGCAGTCCGTTTTCAGGGTGTTGGCTTCCTCATCACCCATGATGTTTTTCACATCCTGGCCTTTGATGAGCATATCTGCCAGACAAATGGCATAGGATTCTGGGTTGATTTCCTGCCCAAACAAACGCACATCCACATAGGGGTTTTTACGGCGCAGGAAATCATAGGTAGTGGACAGCATACCGCCCGAACCACAGGCTGCGTCCAGTACAGTGGCAATTTTACCCTCATCCGTCAGCAGGTCGTTGCAGCCCTCTGCCAGCAGTACATTGACCATTAAACGAATCACTTCACGGGGCGTATAGTGATCGCCGGCTTCGGCGTTTTCAGAAAAACGACGGATAATATCCTCGAAAATGTAGCCCATCTTCATACTGTCCACATGGGCGGGATACAAATCCAAATCCGAGAACTTTTTAACCACGCTGTAAAGGCGGTTGCTCTTATCCATTTTGTCGATCTGGGTGCTGAATTTCAGCAGCTTTTCCAGAATCAGCTGGATGTTGGCGGAAAAGCCTTCAATGTAAGACTTGAGATTGGACGCAATACTGTCACTGTCATCCAGAAGGCGTTTGAGAGTGTATTCACTATAGTTGTAAAAAGGATATTTGGAAACCTGGCAAAGGAGCGCAGCAGGGAGGTTGGGGTTCTGCTTATGCTTTGCTACAACTGCATCTTTGGTAGCCTCCAAAGCGCACTCAAATCGGCGGATGATGACCATGGGGATAATAACGTCCTTATATTTATCCGAGGTATAAGCTCCACGGAGAGAGTTGGCAATGGACCAGACCAATCCAACTTCCTTGCTTACGTCAATGGACGTATCATCAAACATAACTTCGTAAAAATACTTATCTCTCATTTTATGGGTTCTCCTTCACTATTCTCTTGAAAAGACGCAAACAGGGCAGCAACACTTTCGATCTGATCGGAGGTCAGATTACAGCCCTCCAGCTTTCGCATTGCATCTACTAAATCCTTGTTTTGCGTGATGGTTCGGCAAACATCCGGCGGAGGAACTTTCCGAATTGCCATATACAAATGATCCATGCGACGGTGCGTGTGCAAATCCGGCTTTAGCTCCTTAATCAGCTTGTCATAGACCTCCGCTGTTGGAGCGTTAACACCGTCTTCTATATATTTCATGTTAGAACGGGGCAGACCGACCCTTTTGGCTAATTGGGATTGGCTGAGCGTTCCACGGCAATCACGAATCAATAAACCGAGTTCGATTATCATGCCCTTGGCTTGTTGATCCACAGCCACCTTGTTAGGCAATTCGGCACCTCCTTTCCATAATTGTTCTATGTTCTATAACATAGAACAATTATACCAATTCGGCATTGATAAATCAACAAAATTCATCGTTTTTCTGCGCTGTCTACAACAAAAATTTGCCCTATCCGTACGCAAAATACGAATAGGGCAAATGAAAATATTACCGGCGTTCTTCTTGTCTCATGTGATCTATTTTTCTATTGGGTCGGAACAAATTCCACAGACCATTTTGCTCTATCACCGTTTCGTAACGATGGAGCTTATTTCTCAACAGTCCGTTTTGTCGATCTAACTCTGCGTTGTTGAGCTGACTACGAACGGACTTGTACTCTGCCAGTTCTTCGGTCAGTGCAGCGACCTTAGCTTTCAACTCGCTTATCACTTTCATCGCTGCTTCCAAAGCCTTTTGCAGCTTGGATTCCTTGCGCTCCTGAACATAGAACTTCTTTGCCGCAGCTGCCAGATTTTCATATTCAGAACGATCCAGCATGACTTTTGATGAAAAAGGGACTGCATGGGGTTCTATTTGCTCCACTTCCTGAACAGCAACCTGTTGCTGTTGAATCTTCTCAATCTCCTTTTCCAGAGAAGCTGCCTGTTGCTCTTTTTGCTGCGTCTGTGCTGTAAGTTGTTCCAATCGCTCCTGTTCCCGTTCCACCTTGAACTGAGTCACGGTCAAATGCTCTTCGGAACTGCCCCGTTCTCCACGCTCCACATCTGTATATCCGGCATTGCGCATGGCCTGGAAGAAATCGTCCTGGAGGACGCTGTAAGACTTCCGCAGCACCGGCTTGCCATTCTTCTGGAGAATAGGCGCTCCCTGTTCGTCCAATGCCGGTTTGGACAGCCATTTTTTACTGCTGCTCACCTGCATAATCGTTTCCTTGACAGTTCCCACAAGTGATTTGTCTTTGCACCTCTTGGACCAGAGAATCTGCTTCTCCACAACCGGAACATAGACCACATGGAGATGATAATGGAATACATCCTGCCCCAGTGCTTCGGACATGGCCCGGTTACGCTCATCGGCGTGCATAACAGCGGAGAGAATATACTGTTCGCCGCCAACGATCTCTATGGCAGCTTTGTAAGCGTCCTCATAAAATTGCTTGGCAAACTCATACCCACCATGGTTATAGAAGTAGGCGGAGTTTACATCAAAAATCAATTCCCCGTAAAGGTTGGCGTCTGATTTCAGACCACGGGTGGAGATTACACCGTCTTTTTCCATCTGAGCAAACATCTCTGCATATCCGGCGGTAGGTTTCTTAAAATGGATGTTCTGAGGGGTGTGTTCTGGTATAATATCTGGGTTGGTATAGGATTCCTTTTCTCGTTCGTTGTGCCGCTGGGCATTTCCGATTTTGGCGGCAGTCAAGTTTACGTTTCTTGCACTGGTACGGTCAATCCCGTCGTTTCTCGCCATAGAGCTCCTTTCACGTTTGTACGGCCTGCGGGCCGGGGCGCACTTCCTGCGGAAGTGTAATAACCCACTATGATACTTTCATCCTGCGGCTGCAAAGTATCGTGGGCTCTCCGAGGGAGGATGCGGCTCCTGCGGGAGCCTCCCTGACTTGCGTGTGCTATCCACACAGCAAGTCAGGTGTGTCCGGCATCCTTGCTTCTGTAAGCAATCCTGCCGCCCACGGTTCGGGAAAATCC
>UMCN01044570.1_pt1 | contig 11384 bp, 7 predicted proteins | sample 1964241 | NCBI WGS metagenome assembly UMCN01 (sample SAMEA4835969, study PRJEB28245) | human gut metagenome | biome: gut microbiome; material: fecal sample | place: Denmark | collected 2008
ATGCTGCCGGAGAGCATGGAAAGCAGCAGGCTCTATGGCGTGGAACTGGACAGTATTACCGGCAGAATCGCAAAGCAGCTCTATCCAAAGGCGGATATTACCGTGGCCGGCTTTGAAACCACCGACCGAAAGGACTTCTTCGACCTCGCCGTGGGCAACGTACCCTTTGGACAGTATCAGGTCAGCGACCGGGCTTTTGACAAGCTCGGTTTTTCCATTCACAACTACTTTTTCGCAAAAGCCTTGGAGCAGGTGCGTCCGGGCGGCGTGGTGGCCTTCGTCACCTCCCGCTACACCATGGACGCCAAGGACAGCGCCGCAAGGAAGTATATCGCCCAGCGCGCGGACTTCCTCGGCGCGATCCGCCTGCCCAACAACGCCTTCAAAGCCAACGCCGGTACGGATGTCGTTTCGGATATTATCTTTCTCCAAAAGCGGGACAGACCCATTGAGATCGAACCCGATTGGGTACACACGGGTATCCGGCGAAACCCGGGAGAGAACGCGGACGGCTTTGCCATCAATCAGTATTTCATCGACCACCCGGAGATGGTGCTGGGACGGCAGACCTCGGAAAGCACGCAGTACGGCAGGCAGGACTTTACCGTTGCGCCCATCGAGGGCGCAGACCTTGCGGAGCAGCTCAGCGGCGCAATTCGGAATATCCGTGGAACCTACGCGGAAGCGGAGCTGCCCGATCTGGGCGAGGATGAGACCATCGTGGAGACCATCCCGGCAGACCCGAATGTGCGGAACTTCTCCTACACCGTGGTGGACGGGGAGCTGTACTACCGTCAGAACAGCATCATGACCAAGCCCGACTTCAACGCCACCGCAAAGGAGCGTGCCAAGGGCATGGTGGAGCTGCGGGACTGCGTGCAGAAGCTCATATCTGAGCAGATGGACGGCTTTATTTCGGATGAAACCATCCGGCAGACGCAGGCGGAGCTGAATACCCTCTACGACGGCTTCACCGCAAAGTATGGGCTTATTAACTCCCGCGCCAACGCCCTGGCCTTTGCTGAGGACAGCTCCTACTATCTGCTCTGCTCTCTGGAGGAGCTGGACGAGGACAAAAACCTCAAGCGCAAGGCGGATATGTTCACCAGGCGAACCATACGGGCGCACGAGGCCGTGACCAGCGTGGACACCGCTTCGGAGGCGCTGGCGCTGTCCATCTCCGAAAAAGCCTGCGTGGATATGGAGTATATGGCGCAGCTCACCGGCAGAAGCCAGGACGAACTGATCAACGAGCTGAACGGCGTTATCTTCCTCGACCCTGTGCGCGGGGAGTGGCAGACGGCGGACGAATACCTCTCCGGAAACGTCCGGCAGAAGCTGCGGGAGGCGGAGCAGGCGGCGCAGGACAGCCCCGGCTATCTGCCCAACGTGGAAGCGCTGCGACAGGCGCAGCCCAGGGATCTAGACGCAAGTGAAATCGAGGTGCGGCTGGGCGCAACGTGGATCGACCCCTCGTATATCCGGGAGTTCATGTGGGAGACCTTCGAGACGCCCTTCTACCAGCAGCGCATGATCGACGTGAACTATTCCGCTTTCACCGCCGAGTGGAACATCAGGAACAAGAACGCGGTCAGTTACAGCAATATTGCCGCGTATATGACCTACGGCACGGAGCGCGCAAACGCCTATAAGATTCTTGAAGATACCCTGAACCTGCGCGACGTGCGCATCTACGATACCAAGCACGATGCGGACGGCAGGGAGCGGCGTGTACTCAACAGCAAGGAAACCACCCTCGCCCAGCAGAAGCAGCAGGCCATCAAGGATGCGTTCCGGGACTGGATATGGCGCGACCCCGACAGGCGGCACACTCTGGTCGCAAGGTACAACGAGCTGTTCAATTCCACCAGACCCCGCGAATACGACGGCAGCCACATCACCTTTGCGGGCATGAACCCGGAGATCCGGCTGCGGGAGCACCAGCTCAATGCGGTCGCCCATGTGCTCTACGGCGGCAACACCCTCCTTGCCCACGAGGTAGGCGCGGGCAAGACCTTCGAGATGGTAGCCGCTGCCATGGAATCCAAACGGCTGGGGCTGTGCCACAAGTCCCTCTTTGTCGTTCCCAACCACCTGACCGAGCAGTGGTCGGGCGAGTTCCTGCGGCTGTACCCCTCCGCCAATATCCTCGTGGCTACGAAAAAGGACTTCGAGCCGAAGAACCGCAAGAAGTTCTGCGCCCGTATCGCCACAGGCGAATACGACGCCGTTATCATCGGCCACTCGCAGTTTGAGAAGATACCCGTCTCCATGGAGCGTCAGCAGCGGCTTTTGGCGGAGCAGATCTTTGAGGTGGAGGAAGGTCTGCGGGAGCTGAAAAGCCAGCGGGCGGAGCGGTTCACCATTAAGTCTCTGGAACGCACCAAGCGCGGCCTTGAAGCCAAGCTCAAAAAGCTCCAGGACAGTTCCCGAAAGGACGATGTTGTGACCTTTGAGCAGCTGGGCGTAGACCGGCTGTATGTGGACGAGGCGCACAACTATAAGAACCTGTTTCTCTACACCAAGATGCGCAACGTGGCGGGGCTTTCCGCCACCGACGCCCAGAAATCCTCGGATATGCTGCTCAAGTGCCGGTATATCGACGAGATCACCGACAGCCGCGGCGTGGTATTCGCCACGGGCACGCCCGTCTCAAATTCCATGACCGAATTGTATACCATGATGCGCTATCTCCAGCACGACGCCATTCGCGGCAAGGGGCTTGCCCACTTCGACTGCTGGGCTTCGACCTTCGGAGAGACGCAGACCGCCATCGAACTGGCTCCCGAGGGTACGGGCTACCGGGCGAGGACGCGCTTTGCCAAGTTCTTTAATCTGCCTGAGCTCATGACCCTGTTCAAGGAGGCGGCGGATATCAAGACCTCCGATCAGCTCAACCTGCCTACGCCCACGCCCATCTATCACAACGAGGTGGCGCAGCCCACGGAGATACAGAAGCAGATGGTGCAGGAGCTGTCCGAACGCGCCGCAAGGGTACACGCACAGCTTGTTGACCCCGGCACAGACAATATGCTCAAGATCACCTCGGACGGGCGCAAGCTGGGGCTTGACCAGCGCGTTATCAACCCCGACCTGCCGGACGACCCGAACAGCAAGGTCAATCGCTGCGTGGACAACATCCACCGCATCTGGCAGGACGGGCAGGCGGACAGGCTGACCCAGCTCGTGTTCTGCGATTTGTCCACCCCGAAAACCGGCGCGACCGGGGCGAAGGCGGCAAAGACGGCGGGCGGGAATCTGGACAGCCCGGAGCTTCACGCGCTGGAAGCTGTCATTGGGCAAGATGCAGCCGAAGAACCGGCGTTCACGATTTACGACGACATCCGTGAAAAGCTCGTCGCCAGAGGAATCCCCCGCGAGCAGATCGCATTCATCCATGAAGCCAACACCGAGACGCGGAAGAAGGAGCTGTTTGCAAAGGTTCGCTCCGGTCAGGTGCGTGTGCTCATGGGCAGCACCTTCAAAATGGGCGCGGGTATGAACGTGCAGGACAGGCTTGTGGCGCTCCACGACCTGGATTGTCCGTGGCGGCCGGGCGATCTGGAGCAGCGCAGCGGGCGCATCATCCGTCAGGGCAACCGCAACAAGGAGGTTCACATCTATCGCTATGTCACAGAATCCACCTTCGACGCATACCTCTGGCAGACGGTGGAAAATAAGCAGAAGTTCATCTCCCAGATCATGACCTCAAAATCCCCTGTCCGCTCCTGCGAGGATGTGGACGAGACCGCTCTTTCCTACGCAGAGATCAAGGCGCTGTGCGCCGGAGACAAGAGAATTAAAGAGAAGATGGACTTGGATGTGGACGTTGCCCGCCTGAAGCTCATGAAGGCCAACCACCGGAGCCAGCAGTTCCGTCTGGAGGACAATCTGCTCAGGCATTTCCCCGAACAGATCCGGCAGAACGAGAGCTTCGTGGAGGGCTTCACCGCCGATATGCAGACGCTCGCCGGGCATCCGCACCCTGTGGACGGCTTTGCGGGCATGGAGGTCAAGGGCGACCTTCTCACCGACAAGGACAACGCAGGCGCTGCCATTCTGGAAGCCTTCAAGGACGCAAAGGGCATGGAGCCCGTTCCCATCGGCAGCTATCGCGGCTTTGCCATGTCCCTGACCGTGGAGGACTTCGGGCGGGACTTTATTCTCACCCTCAAGGGCAAAATGAACCACCGCGTGACGCTGGGCAAGGACGCGCGGGGCAACCTCACCCGCATTGACAACGCCCTGAACGCCATGCCGGACAGATTGCAGAATGTCCGAAACACGCTGGACGCGCTCACCGCGCAGATGGAGACGGCAAAGGCGGAGCTGGGCAAGCCCTTCCCCCAGGAGGATGAGCTGCGGACAAAATCCGCGCGGCTTGCGGAGCTCAACGCCGAGCTGAACATCGACGACCGCACTCCCATGGAACAGATGGCGGAGGACGCGCCCGCCGTGCAGAGCGCAAAGGCGGAGCGTCCCTCCGTGCTGGCAAAGCTGAAAGCGCCGCTGTCCCAGCCCTGCGCCGAGGACAAAATCAGGCACAGGGGCAAGGAAGAACGATAAAAACCAGCGGCTCCGACGAAGAACGGATTTTGTCGGAGTCGCTTCACTACAACTTAATGAAAGGAAGGATTCACCAATATGAAGGATATTCCCGTTTACAGATTTCCCGCCGAGCACGCCCGTGAAAACGGCGAGCTGGAGCTTTACCGCGCCTCCAACAAGGCCAGCGCCGCCTGCAAGGAGGCCATTGAGAAGGCGATCTCCGAGCATTATTGCGATAACGTCCTGCACAGGGAAGCCGTCGCGCAGGTAGCGGAGCAGTTCGGGCATGAGCGTATTTTATATGTGCTGGCGATTACCATCCGGCAGAAGGATTGGGACGGGCGGTTCTCAGCGGACAACAAGCAATGGGCAAAGGCCGTTCCCGTTGCGGAGAACCCCGACGCATGGGGGACGGATCGGAACTGCTATCTGGCGGTGAACAGCCACAGCGGGCTGGTTGACCTGTTTACCAAGCTGGCGCGGGAGGACGCAAGGGCGCATGAGCGCAGGCCCTCGGTGCTCGGCAGACTGAAAAGCAGACCGCCCGAAGCGGCAGCGGAGGCAGTCAAAAAGGCAAAGGAGCCGTCCCTGTGAGCGCGCAGTTCATGCGCCGGAACATCCGCATCTCCGTTCGCCTGACGGAGGAAGAGCACCGGCTGCTGAAGGAAAAGATGGCGCGGATCGGCGTTACCAATCAGGAGGCGTTCCTGCGGAAGATGGCGCTGGACGGGCTGGTGATCAGGCTGGATTTGCCGGAGCTGAAGCAGATGATATCGCTTCTGCGCTACACGAGCAACAACATCAATCAGATCGCCAAACGGCTCAACGAGAGCGGCAGAGCCTACGACACCGACCTTACGGAGATTCTGGAAAAGCAGAAGCAGCTATGGGGACTTGCAAATGAAGTCCTGATGAAGCTGTCTGCCATCCGGTGAGTGTGCAGGGGTGCCGGGAAGGTTCCTTCCCGACATTCTTGCTCCCATTACATATCTTCAGATATGATGAACTCAGAAAGGACGGGATCGACGATGAAATTCATTCTGAAAATATTCCTTGCGCCCCTTATGCTGGTCTTGTGGATCATCGAGTGTGTATGCAAGCTGGCGCTCAAGCCTTCCTCCGTGGTCTTTGTGCTGCTCTCCATCCTGTTCGTCGTGGCAGGCATCTATCACTTTGCGAACGGCTCCACTCTGAACGGCTGCATCGGTCTGGCGATTGCCTTTCTGCTCTCGCCCTACGGACTGTCCCTGCTGGCGGTCAAGCTCACAGCCCGGTTTATCGTCATACGGATGCTGCTCAAAGAAAGAATTTACGGTTTATGGAAGAGTTTTAATTGAAAAAGGTGTTGATATCACTACGTTCCTGTGCTATAATGTAAAGGGCGTTCTAAAATGAATAAAGAGCAGAAATAACCAAAAAAGGAACGCACAAAAGACTGAGAGGGAAACGTGGCACCACATATCGAATCATACGGGGTGATCGTATGAACAGAATCATTCGACGATATGATCTGACAGACGCGGAATGGGAACGTTTATCCTCATACTTTGAGCGAAGCAGGAGTCCCACATGGGGCGACCAAGGCGAAATGCGCGTGAGTTGCTCAACGGAGTCCTGTGGATCTCCTGCAGCGGTGCTACGTGGCGGGACCTGTCGGAGTGATACGAGCCGAGGCAGACGGTATACAAGCGATTCGTAGAGTGGCAGATAACCAACCATAACGCCGTTTCTGCGTCCCCCTGAAATCAAACAAGGCTGATCCGTGGTTCGTAGATTGGTGGCATTACAAGGAACGGCATCTGGTCGAGAACTTCTTTCTCAAACTCAAGGAGTTTTGTCGTATCGCTACACGTTTGTACAATGCCCCTGCTTCGAGCGTGGGTTCAGGAAAGCTTATAGCTAAGACGATGATCATGGTTAGATTTAATCATTGTTTGTAGAACTCATCAGCTAATTAATCATTAGCTTTTGAAATAAAATATGGAGGTAATCGAACTATGACGGATGTTGTTTGGTAAGTTGAGATGTACGAGGGCTTCCATTTTAACAATGGTTGCCCTTGTACAAACGTTGTGACTTTGAAATCGATTACGAGGAGGGAGTATATGTTTACAAACGAATCGTTTATACCGTTCAATTTTAATATGCCAATTTATAACTGGTTCTATCCGATGTCATATAGTGAAATCAGTGTTGATCTTGACTCAATTAAGACCGTGTTTGAGCGCTCTTCGGATAGAGTTTCTAATAGATCGCTGTACTTCCACATACCGTTTTGTCAAGATATTTGCTCTTTTTGTCCTTTTACTCGCGAAGTCTTGAAGGATGAAGCTTTCTTAGATAGATATGTCGATGCTCTAATAAAGGAAATAGTTCTCAAAGCAAAGTATCGGTATATATCTGAAAAGCCGATAACGTCCATCTTTTTCGGCGGAGGTACTCCTTCAATTTTATTGCCTAAACACATTCTTCGGATAGGGAATGCAATAAAAGATAATTTTGACTTAAGCTCATTAAAAGAGTTTTCTTTTGAAATGAATGCAAAGACCGTTTTACCAGAACGTGTTGCAGCAATGCGGGAAGTTGGTGTGACCCACGGACGTATGGGTGTTCAAACATTCAATCCCGAATATCGAGATATGTTTAAGCTTAGTGCTACATTAGAAAATATTTACTACGGTGCAGAGCTCCTGAACAAAACTTTTGATTATGTTTGCATAGATATGCTATATGGGATGCATGGTCAGACTGCAGAGGACATCATCAAAGATCTTCGTCAGGCACGACAACTTGGTACTTCTCATATGGATGTATATCCAATAAATAACGGTGTAATTCAAAAGCGCTTAAAAGAAGAATACGATAAACGAAATTTCAAAGCAACATCTGCTCTAAATAAGTATCTTTTTAATGTGCTAATTTACGACTATTTACATAGTAATGAATTTGTTCCACATAATGGGCATGGTTATTATCGCTCACAAAGCGTTGCTAATATAAACGGATTTGTTGACAATGGTTATACATTTCAGTATCACGAAAGTGTTTATGGATATGCTGGTCATGAGATTGTTGCCTTTGGAACAGTAGGATACTCTGTTTTTAATGAGTTTCTTGTGAGCAATCAAGCCGATATTCGCAAGTACATCAGCACAATAGAATCAGGGAATCTTCCCATTGCTGGGATTGCGACATATCCGCGGGAGTTAACGGAGATAAAAGGTCTTGTATTGCATTTGCCTTATCATGGGTATGTTGAAAAAAATAAAATGGATTATCGGTTTGTTGATGATGACTTAAATCGGAAAATTGCGGAGCTTATCTCATTAGGTATGATTGAGGATAATGAAAACACACTTAATCTTACGAGAATCGGATGGCAGAATTACGTAAATTTGCTTTTCTACCTATCTCCGCAAAGAGAGCAAAACGCATTATTAGGCTATATAAAGCGAGCTAACTTATACTCAGAGTTTGCTTATAGCCTTGATTTTGGAATTAAATAAGGTGTGATTATGAAAAAGCATGACTTTATGGGCACGCACATTATATGTGAGATGTATAATATTAGAGATGATTTATTGCAAAACAGAGAGTATCTATTAACATCTTTACTTAAAGGTGTTAAAGAGAGCCATGCAAATTGTGAGGGGATCCTCTTCAAGCAATTTGAACCGATTGGGTTATCTATAGTTGTTCTATTAAGCGAATCTCACGCCTCAATTCATACATATCCCGAACAGAATTGTATGTTTGTTGATGCGTTTACTTGTGGTACAAATTGTAACCCTCAATCAATAATAGATACACTAATAGAAGAATTGCGGGTTAGCCACTATTCTGCGAAAGAAATCCATAGGGGAGATGAACATGGGAAACTGTGACAAAAATTCGTTGAAAAAGATAGCGGCTGTATCTACGTTGACTTCTACAGCATCATACATTTCGCTTGTTATTTTGGCATTATATATCAACACCTATGTTTCATTAGTGTTGACCGCCGTTGTTATTGCCATTCCTAGTATTATTAGAGCTTTTTCTGGCTTCTTTCTCAATAATTTAGCTAAAATTATAAAAAAAGAAAAACTCTTTTTGCTGTCTCTATTGCTATCGTCATCGTGTTTTTTCTTATATATTATTGCAAAGAGCTTCATAATATTTTTACTAATTGCAATTGTCAGCGGAATTAGCGCACTGGTTTATCAACCTATTGCAAAGGAGTTCTTTTCAAATTCCGCATCAGACAAGGAGAGCATCGGTTTTGTTCATAGAATCCGATATTTAACTATTTGTGTTGCTGGATTAGTTGGACCGGTTATTGGAGGATTTATTCTTCACTCTTGCGGATACTATATGTGCTTTGTGTTGTCTGGTATCATATCTCTTATTGCGATTATTCCAGCTTACAGCCTTTCAACTCTAAAGAATTGTCAATCGGTTAGTACTAAAGCAACATTGCAATTGAAACCTAAAGTAATTAAAGATCGTTTGCTTTGGGGATATATTTTATCAGGATTTCTTATTTACCTCGTCTTTTCACAATTTGAGGCGGTATATTCTTTGGCATTAGATACAACTTTTCAAAACCCCGCAGAGATATATTCTGTGTTACTGTCCTTGAATTCCCTTTTTGGTATACTCCTTCAAACGCTGATAATGCAAAAATGGTTTAAACTAAAAAAGCTAAGTAGCGTTAACATGGGAGTTGCTTTTTTTCAAATAGGGTATGCCTTGTTTGCTCTTTCTTTTCTTGCGATAAACACTTCATTTGCCACACTTGTCGCAGGCGTGTTTATTTATAGCATTGGTGAAGTGATCACTATTCCCCAGTTAGATATTCAAATCGACCGTTTTGCGCCAAATGAATTAAAAAGTGAATATTTCAGCTTAGCAGAATTACGGACTCTGGGTTTTGTATTGGGGCCGATTTTAATGAGCGCAATACTTAAAAACTGCACTGCTGCTTTTTCGTGTCTGATCAACGTTGTTATTTTGTTGTTCGCCATATTAATAAACACCATTACTCAAAAAAGATATATGCAGACACAACGGCGAGAAGAAAAGGTACAATAAGTTGCGCAAATAGAAAAAAGCACGAAAGAAAAGGAGAGCAAGGGAGCTGCGGTTTGGCAAAGAAAAATTGCAACACAGAGTTTTTACAGGAAGATAGAGCACACAATGTCCACCGAGAGGATTACTCAGTTAAACTAAATATCCATGTAGTCTCTCGTTCATTGAGGTAGTTTGACTATGGCCTGCGATAACTACAAATAGTTTTGAATAATATAAGGACTTTGCGCAATTGCAATAATTGTTAAACAGTTTTACTATAGGCATCTGTCACCATGGCAGATGCCTATGGCTATATTAGGAGGGCATCAGATTGGCGACCACACGAATCATACCCATGCACTTAAACAAGGGCAAGACGCTGGCGCAGTGCCTTGCCGACCGGACGGAGTACGGCATGAATCCGGATAAGACTGAGGGCGGTGCACTGATCTCTGCCTTCGCCTGCGAGCCGGAGACCGCCGTTTCCGAATTTGCCCTGTCCAAGCGGGAGTACCGGGAGCTGACCGGACGGGTGCAGGAAAGCGACGTCATCGCCTATCAGGTACGGCAGTCCTTTAAGCCCGGAGAGGTTACGCCGGAGGAGGCCAACCGCATAGGATATGAATTTGCCAAACGCTTCCTAAAGGGCCGGCACGCTTTTCTCGTCTGCACCCACACCGACAAAAAGCACATTCATAACCACATCTACTGGAACTCCACGGCGCTGGACTGTACGCGGAAGTTCAAGAACTTCATCGGGAGCTACCGCGCTGTCCGCAGGCTGTCCGACCTGATCTGCGCCGAACACCGGCTGTCCGTGGTAGAGAATCCGCAGAAACACGGGCTAAGCTACAACAAATGGCGCGGCGGTCACGACAAGCTCTCCAACCGCGATCTTCTGCGCATGGCGATAGACGCGGCGCTTGAAAAGCAGCCCAAGGACTTCGACGCGCTTTTAGCCCTTTTGAAATCCTCCGGCTATTCCGTCGCCCGAAAGAGCAGGCTGTCGCTGCGGCACGAAAACCAGAAACAGAGCATCCGCCTGGATTCCCTGGGCGAGGGATATTCCGAGGACGAGCTGCGCGCCGTCCTTGCGGGAAGCAGGGCGCACAAGCCCTTTGTCAGGAAAAAATATCCGAAGCGCAGGGAGCGCGCCACGCTGATTGCCGACATTGAGGCAAAGCTCAATTCGGGAAAAGGCTACCGCTACGATCAGGCGATGAAGGTGGTAAAGCTCAAGCAGATGGCAAAGACGCTGATATATCTGGAGGAAAAGGGCTTTGCCGATTTCGACGCACTTGTCAATGCCGCCGCCGATGCGGAGAAGCGGTTCTATGATTTGAAGGCGGCCATAAAGGCGGCGGAAGCGCGTATGGGCGAGATACAGACCCTGCGGACGCACATCATGAACTATTCCAGGACGCGCAGCGTTTACACCGGCTACCGCAAGGCGGGGTACTCGAAAAAATACCTTGCGGAGCATGAGGGGGATATCCTCATCCACAAGGCGGCGAAGAAAGCCTTTGATGCGTTTGGCCTGAAAAAGCTGCCCACGGTCAGGAGCCTGAACGAAGAATTTGCAAGGCTGCTGGCAGAGAAAAAGGCGGCCTACGCCGAGTACCACCGGGCGCAGGAGCAGATGCGGGAGTTGCTGATCCACAAGGCGAACGCCGCCTATCTGCTGGGGCTGAACGAACAGAACCGGCAGACCACCGAGCGGCAGCGGGAGGAAAAATAGCGATGGCACATCGCGCAGCCACAGATGAAATCTGTGTTACAGGGGG
>UMCN01001764.1_pt1 | contig 11139 bp, 8 predicted proteins | sample 1964241 | NCBI WGS metagenome assembly UMCN01 (sample SAMEA4835969, study PRJEB28245) | human gut metagenome | biome: gut microbiome; material: fecal sample | place: Denmark | collected 2008
ATATGCTCGACCGCCTGATCCTTTGGCATATCATGAATGACTACCTCGAACATCCCGGTATAAAAAGCACTGGACAGCAGATGGCCCAACTCCGGTGTAAGGCGGCCGCTGGAGATTGCGTCGTTCCCGGATGCCTGAATATAGCGCATGGTGCATTGGTTGTCCAGTTCCACAATCCGGTGGAGGAATTCCTGATATGTATTGTTCTCTCCACTGGTCAAAAGCAGTTTGAATATATCAAAATGGTCGTAGATATAGTCCACAGAGGCCCAAAACCCATGGTCGGAGAAGGAATACATTTGACTGGTCTGTTCGACTCCGGGCAACTGGTTAAACTGCTCTAAGGTTGATTGAATCAGACCACAAAAATCATCCATGGCAGGCTGCACGAGGGAACGGTACAGACTCTCTTTGTCCGGGTAGCGGATGTAGATTGCTCCTTTGCTGGAGCCAGCCTTTTCTGCAATCGTCTGTAAGGAAGCCCGCTCATATCCGTTTTTTAGAAACTCCTGCTTGGCTGCTTCCATCAACTTTTCTGTTACTCCTGCTACACGCTTTGCCATGTGTCACCTCCAAAGTTCAAAACCGTCGGTTTCAATCTAACGGTTTTAATATAGCACAAATTGATTTATTCGTCAATAGCGAAAACTTTTTGACAACACTTTCTTTGTATTCAAGCACTATTAAAAAGGGGCGGTACACCTACGATTTGATGCACCAGCCCCTTTTTTACTTCTCAAAACGATAACCATACCCATGCACAGTATGAATCGCATTGATATTTAGTTTTTTTCGTATCCTGTAGATCCGGCTGGTAACGCTTTCGAGGCCGGAAGCAAAGTCATTCGGCATCGCATACTGGTAAAGCTGCTCCCGGGTAAAGGTCCAGCCAGGGTGTAAAGCCAGATAATACAAAATATTGAACTCCATCGTGGTCAACTCCACAACTTGTTCATTTACATAGACCCTGCGTTCATTTGGGTCAATACGCAAATTCCCGTATTGCAGCACGGCCGTCCCGGTCAACAGCCTCACCTCCCGCGACTATTTCTTTTTGTCCATACTCTGCTTCAGATGCCGAAAACTGTTCTCGCTGATCATATGCTCCATGCGGCAGGCGTCCTGTTCTGCTGTCTTTGGATCGACACCTGCCTCCGTCAACAAGCGGGTAAAGAAGCAGTGTTTTTCATAGGTCTGTTCGGCTACCTCCCGGCCCACATCGGTCAGGCGGAGGAAGAAATCCCCGTCCATGGTGAGGAAACCACCTTCTTTCAAAGTAGCTACCGCATGGCACACACTGGGCTTGGAGACTCCTATGTGCCGGGCCACATCCACGGACCGTACCATTCCTTTTTCCTTTTGGAGTACCAGCACGGCCTCCAGATAATCCTCGCCCGACGCATGGAGTTTTTTCATAGGCGCGACCTCTTCTCTATACAGTGATTTTCTGTTCTGCGTTCCACATGGCCGCATATTTGCCGTTCTCGGCCAGCAGCTCCTCGTGGGTGCCGGACTCCTTGATCGTTCCGTCTGCCACTACCAGGATCTGATCCGCATTCTTGACGATGGAAAGGGTATGGGCGATCATTACTACAGTCTTTTTCGCCTTGAGCAGATTGGCGATGGCCTGCTTGACCGCCAGCTCGTTCTCGATGTCCAGGGATGCCGTGGCCTCGTCCAGCAATAGGATAGGACTGTTTTTCAGAATGGCCCGGGCGATAGAAAGCCGCTGCCGCTCTCCGCCGGAGAGCAGATTACCGTTCTCGCCGGTAGGTGTATCGTAGCCCTTTTCCATCCTGCGGATAAATCCGTCACAGTTGGCCTCCCGGCAGGCTGCCTCAATCTCCGCGTCTGATGCGCCGGGGCGGGCGTGGCGGATGTTGTCCCGGATGGTGTCGTCAAAGAGGAACACATCCTGATCTACCATGGAAACCTGCTCCAGCACGCGCTCCGCTGCCACATGATTGATGGGCTTCCCTCCGATGGAGATGAAGCCACTGGCTGGCTCATAATATTTTGCAATCAAATTCAGGATGGTGGATTTGCCGGAGCCGGAATCGCCCACAATGGCGGTTAGCTTCTGATCCGGCACCGTAAAGGACGCCTGCTTCAGCACCGGCTCTCCGGGAACATAGGCAAAGTCCACATGGTCAAAGATGATCTCATGGGTAGCGGGCCGCAGTGCCTCCATACTGCCGCTCTCCTCCGGCTCATCCATCACGCCCAAGATTTTTCCTTTGGAGATCATCAGGTTTTTGTAACTGGTGAGGTCTACAAAAATGGCGTTGGCAAGCTTGGAACAGAACAGCGGCAACATGCAGACCAGCAGATAGGAAACCGTGTCGATGGCCCCGGCTGCCCACGGCGCGTAGGCGGTCCAGATGACCAGCGGGCAGGACAGCCAGATCAGGATGCCCAGCCCGGCTCCCACAGGGAGCACCTTGGCCTCATATACAAAGCTGATGCGGCAGAAGTCCCGCATGGCGCTGATGACCGTCTTGTTTTTCAAGCCGCCCACGCCATAAGCCCGGAAGGTCTGGATGCCGGATACATACTCCACGATGCTGCTGACATTCTCCGCACAGATGTCATTCTTTTCTTTGCCGTACTTCTTCACCATACGGAAAGAAAGCCACAAACCGGGAATCAGCAGCAGATCCGCCGCCAGCAGGATCAGCCCGGCGGGGACATAGATCGTCATGACAAACACAATCAGCATGATGGACAAGGCAAAGTTTTTCGCCAGGTCCCCGATTTTGTGGGTCAGGATCTTTTCATAGTTATTGACATCGCTGGTGATGGTGTTGATGTAGTCGCCGGTCTGCCCCTGGGTAAACCGGGACAGGGGGATACGCTTGAGATGATCACCCATAAACAGCCGGATATTTTGGCTGACTTCCGCGCCGCCGATCTGGGCTTTGGTGTAGCCATAGCTGTAAATCAGGATACGGAGCAGGAAGATGCCGGCAATCGCCCCGGTCAGCATCAGCACCCGGTTCAGGTCAAACTGCCCCGCCCACAAAAACTGCATGACCGAGTAAAGCAGCAGGAACAGGCTGCCGGAGAGCAGGCCCTCCAAAACAGTTCCCCCAACGCCAATGTAAAAATTTTTGTTCTTTTTCAAGACATCGTGTTCTCTCATTCTCCTCGCCCCCCTTCCAACTGATAGGTGATGTTCCGGGCCTTTTCGTAGTCCTCCCAGGCTTTCCGGTAGTAAGCGTTATCCCTGCGGACTTCCTCATGGGTGCCGACGCAGGTGATGGTGTGGTCCTCCACCACTGCGACCCGCTCACACATCTTCAGGGCGCTCAGGCGGTGGGCAACCACAATGACGGTCTTGCCTTTACAAAGATTTTGGATGGCCCTGTCAATCTCCATCTGGTTTTCCGGGTCAGAGGCGCTGGTGGCCTCATCTAAAATCAGGATCGGGGCATTTTTCAAAATGGCGCGGGCAATGGCGATCCGCTGCTTCTCTCCGCCTGAAAACCGGGAGCCGAAGCTCCCTACCTTGGTATCGTAGCCATCCGGCAGAGACATGATGAAGTCGTCAATCTGGGCTTCCTTTGCGGCGGCCCTCACTTGTTCCAGACTGGCGCTGCTCCCCATGCGGATGTTCTCCAGTACACTGTCGCGGGTGAGGAAAGTCTTTTGAAATACAATAGCCACATTGCTCAAGATGGTGTCGTAGTCCAGCCCCTTGACATTTTTCCCGCCGATCAGCACCTCGCCCTCCTGCACATCATAGAAGCGGGAGATCAGTTCGATTATGGTGCTCTTGCCGGCGCCGGACTGCCCCACCAGGGCCAGCCTCTCTCCGTCCCTGATTTTGAGATTGACGCTTTGCAGCACATCGGTTTTACCATCATAGGAAAACCGCACATTCCGCAGTTCAATATCATGGCATGGGGAGAAATCCGTGCCACCCTCATAGATGGGGACATCCAGAATCTCCTTCGCCTTGGTGACCGCGTTCAGCACATTGGCAAAATTGGTCCCCAGCTCCTGCAACGGACGGATCTCCGTCAGGTACATGGACCCCACATAGATGAACAGCAGGAACGCGCTGGCTGTCAGGGAGCCTTTCAGGAAAAACATCCCGCCCAGCGGCACCATGAGCAGCATTCCGCACTCAATGATGACCACGAAGGCCGCGTAGGGAGGCCCCATGCGGCGGGAGGTCTCGTTCCACATGGCGTTTTCCTCATGGATGGCGGAAGAAAATTTCTGGAAGGATTTGCTCCCCATGTTATATGCCTTGATGAGCTTCATGCCGCTGATATACTCGATCATGACCGAGTTCAGCGCGGTGATGGAACGGTTGGCCCGGTCCATCAGGTCGTCCGTGTTGCGGAACATGACCGCCATCACCACGGCCGCAAGCACCAGCGGCACCAGGGAAATCAGAGCCAGCGGGATATTGACGGTCATCAGGTAGGCAAAAACCACCACCGGCCCCACCAGATAGCACACCAGATCCGGCAGGTTGTGGGCCAGAAACAGCTCCAGCTTCTCAATGTCCTCATTCAGCACGGTTTTGATGTCTCCGGTCCGCCGCTCGTTCAGCGCCCCCAGCGGCACCTTAGCCATGTGTTCCGCTACCATGCAGCGGACCTTGAACAGCGCGCCGTAGGCTCCCTTGTGGGATACCACTCCAGACGCCCCGAACAGCACAAAGCGGAGCACCACCGCCGCGGCCACAGCAGCCACGACCCGCACCACCAGTTCTTCGGTACAGGTCCCGCCAAAGGCGGCGTCCATCAGCCGGTAAATTTCAATATAGGGAACTACAATGCACAGGCCCCCGGCCATCGCCAGAAGCACGGCCAGGAACAGCCATACCTTTTGCTCCCCGGCCCAGTGGAGCAGCAAGGCCACACGATTGGTTTTTTTCTGTTTCATAGACTACCTCTCCTTTCCATCTGAAACAGAGAACAGCTCTCTCAGTTTCGGGAGGGCGTCCATCACAACGGGTATATCATCGGGCATCTCGCCCTCGTCAAAATGCAGGACACGGGAGCAGGTACGGCAGACAAATTCAAAATCATGGGTGACAATGAAAATGACCTTTCCAAGCTCAGACAGCCGCCGGATCAGTCCCGCCACCTGCGTCATGCTGTCAAAGTCCAGGCCGCTGGTGGGCTCGTCGAACACCAGCAGGTCTTTTCCGCAGATCATGCTGACAGCTACGGCCACCCGCTGCTTCTGCCCGCCGGACAGCGTGTTGGGGTGGCGCTCCCGATAGGGAGTCAACCCCAATTCCTCCAAAGTTGAGGCGGCCAGGGTCAAGTCCGGATTGCGGATGCCGAAAGAGCACTCCGCCTCCACACTCTCGGCAAATAATTCGTAGTTCACATCCTGCATCACCATGTAGGAGCGTTTCAGCCTGTTCTTCCGCTCCATTGCCTGTCCAGCCCATAGAAACTGCCCCTCGCAGTCCTTGTGGAGCCCGCACAGGGCGCGGGAAAAGGTCGTTTTCCCGGCCCCGTTGTGGCCCACCACGCCGATGACCTCACCCTTTGCGGCGGCAAGGCTGATGCGGTGCAGGATCGTCCGCTTTTTATACCGGAGCGTGACATTCCGAAGCTCCAGGACAGGGGAAGATGCCGGCGGGTGGATTTGCGGAGGCCGCACCTCCGCCAAGTCCGCCGCCCGCAATCCCATGCGTTCCCGGGCCTCCTTCGGCAATCCGCGGAACTCTTCCGGCGTAAAAATCTTCTCAATCCGGCCCTGCTCCAAGTACACGATCCGGTCCGCCAGATCCATCAGATAATAGAGCCGGTGCTCCGCGATCAGGATGGTCTTGCCCTGCTTTTGAAGCAGCCGCAAGTGGCCTTTTAACTCCTGGATAGATGTCATATCCAGATTGGAGGACGGCTCATCCAGCAGGTAAATCTCCGGATTCATGGCATAGACCGAGGCGAAGGCGATCTTCTGCTTTTCGCCCCCGGACAATTCAAAGATATTGCGGTTTCGGAGCGGACGGATATGCAGGTCGTCGGTGGCCTGCTCCACCCGCTCCGCCAGCTCCACGGGCGGCCGGGCCTCGTTTTCAATCCCAAAGGCGATTTCGCTGTCCGTGTCCACATTGAAAAACTGCGTCCTGGGGTTTTGGAACACAGAGCCGACTTTAGCGGCAATCTGGTACATGGGCAGCTTGCTGGTCTCCTGTCCATCCACAAGTACGCTGCCCGTCAATTCTCCCGCATAGAATTGTGGGATCAGGCCGTTGACCAGCCTTGTGATGGTGGTCTTGCCGCATCCGCTCCGGCCACAGAACAGGACGCACTCTCCGTCCGCAATCGTCAGATTGATGTCGTGCAGGCCATCATGCTCCTGCCCCTGGTAGGCAAACGACACATGCTTCAGTTCAATCATCCGAACACCCCTTTCCAGTACAGCCCCACAGCGAGGTACGCCGCAAAGCAGACGCCCGCCAGAAGATCCGCGGGTCCTATGTGAATCTGCACCAGACAGGTCCGTGGCTTCGGGTTTTCGATCCCGCGGGTAATGGAGGCAATGGACAGTTCATCCGCCGCCTTGGATGCCGCCATCATCAGCGGGACATAAATGCACTCCACCGTCATGGCCGGGTGCGTCAGCAGTCCCTTGGGAGACGGCGACACATCCCGCATCCGCATGGCGTCCTTGATAAACCGCCAGTCCTCCTGGATGGTGGGGACATAGCGGAGCATGACGGCCAGCGGGATCACCAGCTTTTTCGGTGCGTGGATGCGGTTCATGGCGGATAAGAATTCGCTGACTTTCGTGGTAGAGAGGACAATGCCGGACAGCATCCCACAGGGATAGACCTTATGGAACAGCCCCAAAAAGGCGATAAACATGGTGCGCCAGGTGCCCGTCATGGTGTCCATGATCCAGAGAGTGAGCAGGACAATCAGCGCATAGAACAGCACACCCTTCCAGGCATATTTCCACTTCCCGAAGCAGACGCCGAGCAGCCCGATCAGCACCACAAGGCCCAGTTCATAGAAAAGGGATGGGGCCATCATAGCGGAAAGGATGCAGAACAGCAGCAGCAATATCTTCGTCCTGGGGTCCAGCCACAACCCGCGCCGGGATGACGCTCCGCCCATCATGCGGTGATCCCAGCCTTTTCAAACTGCTTTTTCAGCATCTTGCCGCCGACCAAACCGCTGAGAGCCGCCACCGCCAAGGTGCCGGCGATGATGACCACGAGGAGCCAGGAGGGGGCGGAGGCGTTCATGGTGTCGATGTAGGACTGTTCCGTACCATTTTTCAGCATGGTGCTGGCCCAGCCGTCCGGGTCAAGAAAGAACACCACATAAGTATAGATGCCTCCCAGAGAAATCAGCATATAGGACAGCAGATTGATGGCTTTGTTGCGGTAGTGACCAACACCGGCCACCAAGTCTGCAATGAGTCCCATCCCGATATAGCCCAGGGAAAATGCCCAGTGCATTCCGGTGGCAAACCAGATGATCCCCATGATGATGCCGAGGATTGTGACGCTCCACCGCTTCTGCACCTTAGCCACCATCAGCAGATAAATAGGGCCGCACAGCAGCGCCGCCCCCATCGGCATATAGAAGGTCAGGACTGGATTCGGGGCGAACGGAAGTCCGCCGACCAGGGTAAACACAAAAAAGATGGCACTGAAAATACCCGTTGTCACAAGATCCTTGACCGTAAGGCCCTTCTTCAGTGAATTGACTTGATTGCTCATTTTGCTCCTCCTGTTTTTGCGTCATGTTGACTTTTTCTTTGTGATATGCTACTCTTTGGTTAGAGTTCGCTAACCGTCACCTATAACATACACTCGATTGGGGCGGCTTTCAATGATTTGAAACGAGGTTCGTCTTTTCGTTTCAAAAGTTCGTCCAATCGTTGTAAAGAGGAGGCGAGTCTTTTGTCATGCCCGAAATCATTGAGCAATACTATGCACCGCTGTTGAAAGGGCACGGTTTTATCCCCGACCCGGATAATCAGCAGTATGGTTCTTTAGGTATCTCGTGGAAGTTATCGCCCGAAATCGGAGAGGGGTCCTACTGGACCTATGGGCAAAAGGACCTGTACGACATCAAGATCCATAACTTTTCCTTTCACGAGGACTCTCTGCTGGAATTCTCCCTGCCGGAGTGTCTGAGCATCACCCGCTATGATTCCATCTCCGGCGAGGAATTGGCTCCGTACCGCCGGCTGTCCGCCGGGTGTATCAAAACCTATATTGGCGGCTATTCACCCTACCGGGTGCTGATCCACAAAAATATTCCCATTCGCTCCATCGGCGTTGAGATCATGCCCGCCTACTATGAGGATTATCTCAAAAAGCAGTATCCGGACGAATACCGCAATCCGGTGGAGGCATTCCGAAAGATCGACCAGACAACAGACTTTCCGGAAATGTCCAGGCTCCTTACAGAACTTCAAAATTACCGCGGAGATGGGATCGCCGCCAAACTGTTTTATGAGGGCAAGGTAGCCGAAGCGTTGTCGCTGGTGGTGGAGTATCAGAAAAAGCGTCCGGCAGCTACTGGGCGGCTGACAGCACAGGACATTGAGCGTATTCAGACGGTCGCTACCTACCTGAGCGACCATTACGCTGCGGAAATTCCTATGGAGCGTCTGACCCAGATTGCCTGCATGGGGACAACAAAACTCAAGAGCAGTTTCAAGAAGGTCTACGACTGCACCATCACCGAGTACATCCAGCAGCGCCGCATGAGCCAAGCGGAGTATCTTCTCACCAATACTGATTTGTCCATTGGACAGATTGCGCAGACTGTGGGCTATTCTACCTCCAGCCGCTTTGCGGAGTTGTTCCGAAAGAGCACAGGATTGTTACCGGGAGAGTTTAGAAGGATAGGAAAAAAGTAAGATAAAACGCGTACAATTCCATTTTATATTTGGGGAACTATGCACTCTCTTCATTCTTAAAGAACATTCAAAAAACCACAGTGCAGATAATTAGGAAGTCTACACTGTGGTTTTTCTTGTTAATAAATCAGAGTGTCCAGCGGCTGGACTCCGTTCGCTCGGAGACGAAATCCCGGTAGATACCCATCTGCTGGATCAGTTCGTCGTGGGTACCCCTTTGGACGATGCGGCCCTGGTCCACCACCAGAATCTGATCCGCGCCCCGCACCGTCTTGAGCCGGTGGGCGATCATCAGCACGGTCTTCTCCCGGGTCAGGGCCTCCATAGCCTTTTGGAGCTGGTCCTCATTCTCGGGGTCCACATTGGCCGTGGCCTCATCGAAGATGACGATGGGCGCGTCCTTCAGGAGACACCGGGCGATGGAGATGCGCTGCTTCTCCCCGCCGGAAAGCGTGGCTCCTCCCTCGCCAATTACCGTATTATATCCATCCAGCAGGGCAGAGATAAAGTCGTGGCAACACGCCTTTTTGGCGGCCTCCACCACCTGTTCATGGGTAGCGCCCGGGCAGCCGAACTTGATGTTGTTCTCCACGGTGTCTGCAAAGAGATACACCCGCTGGAACACCATGCTCACCTGCTCCATGAGGGATTCCAGTGTGTACTCCCGCACATCCCGTCCACCAATGGTCACACGGCCGCCGTCCACATCCCAAAACCGGGCGATCAGGTTACAAAGGGTGGTCTTGCCGGAGCCGGAAGGCCCCACAATGGCGGTGGTGGTCCGGTCTGGGATAGTCAGTGATACATCCTTGAGGATGGGGCGGCTTCCATAGGAGAAGTTCACATGGTCGAATACAATCTCGTGGCTCTCCGGGCGGATGGCCGTGCCGCGCTGGTCCATCTCCGGGATGTCGTCCACCTGGTTGGCGTGGTCAATGGAGCTGCCCACCAGACGCAGGGCGGACACGCCGCTGCCCGCGGACTGGATCTGGGAAAAAATCAGGAAAGAGACGATGACCGCCATCAGCGCATTGGCGAGGGACATGGCTCCCGTCAGGCACAGCCCCACCGACGCGGCCAGGATCAGAACGCTGAACAGGTGGAGGACCATCTCCTGGCCCCAAATATAAGGTGTAAACAGCTTCTCCACCGCCAGATTGTTCGCCCGGCTGTCCTCCAGCGCCTGCCGCACCCGCTTGTCGCCCTTTCCCGTCAGGTTAAAGGACTTGATGACGCTCATGCCCTGGAGCTGCTCCAGCACCGCCTCCACCAGCCGGGCCTCGTCCCGCTGGCGCTTGGGGGCGATCTTGGCGGACTGCTTCTCCATCGCTGAAAGGAGGGCCAGATACACCAGCATCCCCGCCAGGGCCAGCAGGCCGATCCGCCAGTCCCAGAACAGGACGCACAGCAGCATGACGGCGGAGTTGATCAGGCCGCCCAGAATGCCGACCAGCACCATGGGGCCGGTGCTCTCCACCTCGTCCAGAACGGTGGTGGTAATGCCGGTGAGTTCTCCCAAGCTCTGGTCGTTGAAATAGCCCATAGGGACCCGTTTGAGCTTGTCGCCGATGGAAATGCGCTTGTCCGCCACCATGAAGTAGCCGGCGTGGGTCTGCTGGAGCTGGCTGAAGCGGTTGAGGACCGCCCGGCCCAGAATGCTGGCCAGCAGAAGTCCCAGCGCCTGCCATGCCGGGGCGGAGTCTGTGGAGCCGCCCACAAGGGCCAGCACCACCACATAGATGGCCGCGATCTGGAACATGTGGAACACCGCGTAAAAGAAGCCTAAAATCATGGACTTTTGGATATTGCCCTGCTCCTCTCCGGCAAAGTCCCAGATTTTTTTCAAAACACCGATCATGCCTGCTCTCCCTCCTTTGCGCCCATATGAGCCCGCCACATCTCCTGATACAGCGGGCAGTTCTTCAAAAGTTCCCCGTGGGTGCCCACATCCTGGATGCGGCCGCCATTGACTACCACGATCTGATCCGCGCCGGTGATGGTGCTGAGGCGGTGGGCGATGACCAGCACGGTCTTTCCCGCCACCAGCCTGCCCACGGCCTGCTGGACCACGGCCTCGTTCTCGGGATCTATGTAGGCGGTCGCCTCGTCCAGCACCACAATAGGCGCGTCCTTGAGCATGGCCCGGGCGATGGCGATGCGCTGACGCTCACCGCCGGACAGGTGGGCGCCGCCTCCGCCCACCACCGTGCCATAGCCGTGTTCCAGACTGCGGATAAAGGCGTCACACCCGGCGGCCTTTGCCACGGCCTCCACCTCGGCGTC
>UMCN01011434.1_pt1 | contig 10992 bp, 9 predicted proteins | sample 1964241 | NCBI WGS metagenome assembly UMCN01 (sample SAMEA4835969, study PRJEB28245) | human gut metagenome | biome: gut microbiome; material: fecal sample | place: Denmark | collected 2008
TTGCGATTATGGCAGGTCTTATCATCTTCCCCGCTTGTTTTTCATACGGTGTTCAGCCCGACCAAGGCCCTGCTCTGATTTTCGTAACACTTCCGAATGTGTTCGTAAATATGGCCGGCGGAAGAATTTGGGGTACTCTGTTCTTCCTGTTTATGACTTTTGCGTGCTTCTCAACAATCATTGCCGTGTTTGAAAACATCATTTCGTTCTGGATTGATATGTTCGGCATCAGCAGAAAGAAGTCTGTTCTTATCAACACAATCATCATTCTTATCGCAAGTTTGCCGTGTGTGTTTGGTTTCAACATTTGGAGCGGTTTCCAAATTTTCGGTCAGAATGTTCTCGGTATGGAAGATTTCCTCGTAAGCAATATCCTTCTTCCTGTAGGTTCGCTTGTGTATCTCCTCTTCTGCGTTACAAAATTCGGTTGGGGATTTGGCAACTACCTTGATGAGTGTAACACCGGTAAAGGCATTAAATTTTCAAAGGCTTTAAAGCCGTATTTCAAGTATGTACTCCCTGTTCTTGTACTGATTTTGATTGTTCAGGGATTCATAAAATAAGTTAATATATTTCTTTAAAAGCAAAATCCCGACAGTATGTTTTTGATACTGTCGGGATTTTTTATGTCCGCATTTATTAAATTTACTTTTTACGATTGAACTTTTTCACCTTTTCGGAAAGCTCGACAAGCTCTTCTTTTGAAAGTTCGGGAAGGCGCTCAAGGTCATCAAGAAACTTTGCACTGCTTTCATCAGCACGAAGTTTTGTGCTTTCGACATAGTAGCTTGTGATTACGCCCGGAACTACTGCAATGATAAGAATTGAACATATCGAAAGAAAGATTGAAAGCACTCTGCCGACAAGCGTTGTTGCAAGCACATCTCCGAGTCCTATTGTTGTGGCAACACTGAAGCAGTACCATATGCTGTCAAAAAGCCGAGTTATGTTAGGCTCAAAAATCCATATTGCAACACTCACCGCAAAAAATACGATAACATAACTGCACAAAAGCTTGATTGCACCTGTCCGCTTGAGAACAATTTTCAACAGCCTTGTCTTTTTCAAAACACCACCCCCGTCTAAAGTAAATTATAGCAATTTAAACAACCCCCGTCAAGGCAACAGTTATGCACCTTTAAAGCAGAATTATTAAAAGTAAATTTGCAGTATGTATTCCATAGTAAGGCACATAAATTTCATATCATAAGACAAAGCACCTACCGATTTTGGCAGGTGCTTTTTTCGTCCCCGAGTGGGGATGGGTTGGTTCAAGAAGCCTAAAGATTACGCAAGACGGCATATGAGGTTTTCGTCCCCGAGTGGGGATGGGGTGGTTCTAATAAAAAAAAGGAGAGAACATTATGACAATCAAATTTTCGTCCCCGAGTGGGGATGGGTTGGTTCTTAAGAACGAAAAAAACAAATGCAAGAACCTTAAAATTTTCGTCCCCGCTTGGGGATGGGTTGGTTCGATATTCTCGCCATGCAAGAACCAACTTGTTTATGTATTTTCGTCCCCGAGTGGGGATGGGTTGGTTCTCGGCAGGCACTGATTAAAAAATGTCAGAACGGTGACATTTTCGTCCCCGAGTGGGGATGGGTTGGTTCTTGAAAAAAGAAAGGATGTTAAGAATATGAAAAAAAATTTTTCGTCCCCGCTTGGGGATGGGTTGGTTCACAAAAAAAATCAAAAAGATGGCAACAGTGCTGCTTATTTTCGTCCCCGAGTGGGGATGGGTTGGTTCACTGGATTCAATCCAGAACGGTTCCAGAAAATAGCTTTTTTTCGTCCCCGCTTGGGGGTGGGTTGGTTCGCAAGCAAAATTCCGCTGATTTAGGTTATTTTAATACATTTTCGTCCCCGAGTGGGGATGGGTTGGTTCCAGTTTAAAAATTGATAGGGCGTACCATATCATAATTTTCGTCCCCACTTGGGGATGGGGTGGTTCACCCTTGTAAGGTTGCATGGGTAGGTGATTATTCATTTTCGTCCCCGAGTGGGGATGGGTTGGTTCGGGTAATACTCATAGAGTAGACGGAGCTCTAAGATTTTCGTCCCCGCTTGGGGATGGGTTGGTTCCGTACAGGATACAGCTGTTTCAGCATATTATGCTATTTTCGTCCCCGCTTGGGGATGGGTTGGTTCCGGTTGAAGGTAACAAGGTTGGCCACAATGGTGGTATTTTCGTCCCCGAGTGGGGATGGGTTGGTTCCCAACAATCGGTGTGTCTGCCGTTATGACAGATGTGGTTTTCGCCCCCGAGTGGGGATGGGTTGGTTCCATATAAAAAATCAAAGAGGAAGTGAAAAATATATTTTCGTCCCCGAGTGGGGATGGGTTGGTTCTGCAGATTTTAACAGAAATTTTAAAAAATCAAGTAATACGATATAGACACAATAAGCAACTGCAAACAGACCGTTAACTATACTTATCCAATCACTCAAACAAATATATGAAAAGGCAAGTGCGAAACACTGGTACAAATAACGATTTCATAACACTTATTTATTGCTTTCGCACTAATTGTACACAAATTTTTAAATAAAAGCAAGAGATTTTGAAAAGTTGTGACGCTAAAATAAGCCATTTTGATATTTTTACAATTTTTCTTAAAATTATTTTGTAAATAATGTTGAAATATGTAAAAACAAGTGATATAATAATGCTAAATTGTACAAAGGATGTTTTATTGTTATGCTGACAAAATTAAGAATGTATATAACAGGTGATAATTTTGAAATTACACGGCATATTTCTTCTGTTTTACACGGGGTTATTATGTCGGTTATTGATACAGATTACGCAAACATTCTTCATAACAGCAACCTTAATCCCTTCAGCACAAGCCTTGTTAAAAATGGCGATGAATGGTGTTGGACAGTTGCAACTGTCGGTCAAGAGGCATACGATAAAATATTCAAGGTTCTTGCTGACAAGAGCTTTTCGTCATTTGTACTAACGAGCAAGGAAAACGCTGTTGTAAACATTGTCAAAAAGGAAACATTTGAAATTCCTGTTGAAAATCTTTTGAAAGCAACTTTTAATGACGAGCCGTCATCTGTTTTGAAAATCTCATTTGACACACCTGCTGCTTTTAAAAGCAGAAACGACTATGTTATTGTTCCCGACCTGCACCTTGTTTTTCAAAGTCTTATGAAGAAAGCAACCGCCGCAACAAGTGATGATTCCTTTTTTGACGAGGAAACACTTGACGCACTTGTGCAAAACAGCAAAATTATTTCGTATAATCTTCGCACCGTAAAATTTAGCCTTGAGGGCAGAAGAATTACGGGATTTACAGGTTACATATCAATCTATATAAAGGGACCTTCACTCTTAAAGAATTTTGCTAAAACCCTGTTCAGATTTGGCGAATACCTTGGTGTGGGAATTAAAGCCTCAATCGGAATGGGAGCGTTGAGCATTAAGGAGGATGAAAAATGAATGACAGACAAATAAAAATTGTTTGTTCTGCACTTTTGCATGATATTGGAAAGATTGTTTATCGTTCCGGTGTTAAAATAAATCACAGTGACGGCGGATATGAGTTTCTTAAAAATGAAATCGGTCTGAATGACACGGATATTCTTGACGCAGTAAGATACCATCACGCAGTTCCGCTTTCAAAGGCAACTCTTGATGATGATTCGGTTGCCTATATTACATACATTGCCGATAACATTGCCTCGGCAGGTGACCGCAGAGAAGATGAAAACGGCGAGCCTGGATTTGCAATAAACACACCTCTTGAAAGTGTATTTAACCTTCTTAACAACAACAATCAAAAGCTGTATTACAAGCCGGCTATGCTTGATGATTCCGGTGATTTTATAAATTGTCCCAGCGAGCAAAAAGAGGAGTTTACCTCAGGATATTATTTGGCAGTAAAGGAAAAGTTTAGAAATCTGCTTACAACAATTGATTTTTCAAAGCCTGTTGAGCAATATGTAAATTCACTGCTTGAACTCTTTGAAGGTCTTTGCACATATATTCCCTCCTCTACTTCTACAAAAGAGGTTGCCGATATTTCATTATTTGACCATTCAAAGCTTACCGCTGCATTTGCGGGATGTATATACACATATCTGAAAGCTAACGGTATTTCCGACTATAAAACCGAGCTTTTTAAAAATTCCGAAAAATTTTATGACAAAAAAGCTTTTATGCTCTATTCCCTTGATATTTCGGGAATTCAAAAATTCATTTACACAATCAATATTCAGGGTGCTCTCAAAACTTTGCGAGCAAGGTCTTTTTACCTTGAGATTTTTATGGAGCATATTCTTGATGAGCTTCTTGACAAACTTGAGCTTTCAAGAGCAAACATAATATATACAGGCGGTGGACATTGCTACCTTATTCTTGCTAACACTGATGAAACAAAGCAAACACTCGATGAATTTGAAAAAGCTGTCAACGGATGGCTTATTGATAACTTTGCAACAGGTCTTTATGTTGCAGGTGGATATGCCGAATGCAGTTCAAATGACATTCAGAACAAGCCTGACGGAAGTTATGCAGAACTGTTTGCTGAGATAAGCAAAAATATAAGTCACAAAAAGCTGCACAGATACAGTGCAAGTGATATTCTTAAACTAAACAGTTCATTTTCCGGTGACGGAAAAAGAGAATGTAAGTGCTGCAAATCGCCCTCATTCCTCGTGAAATCAATTTCTGATAACGGACAGGAAGAATACAGGTGTGAATTTTGCAACAGCCTTATTAAATTATCAGACGATATACTTAACAAAGAATTTTTTGCTGTTCTGAAAACAACTCAAAAAGCGGGAATTAAGCTTCCTTTTGGTTGCAGGCTTGTTGCCGATGACGCAAATTCTCTTAAACAAAAGATGAAGGACAGCTGTGAATATGTAAGAAGTTATTGCAAAGGAAAATTGAATATCGGACAGGATATTTCATCTCATCTATGGGTTGGTGATTATCATGCAAAGAATAATCAGACAGATGAGCTTGCCAAAAGTTCAACCGGCATTAGCAGAATTGCCGTTTTGCGTGCTGATGTTGATAATCTGGGACATGCTTTTGTGAGTGGATTTGACCGTGATGATTGCGGAAGAAAATATGTTACACTCTCACGAACAGCATCACTTTCAAGACAACTTTCTCTCTTCTTTAAACATCACATAAATTCAATTCTTAAAAACGGAACATATGGTAACATTTCAAAATCAGGCAAAAGAAATATTTCTATTGTATATTCAGGCGGTGACGATGTATTTGTTGTCGGAGCATGGGACGATGTAATAAGCTTTGCCGTTGACCTTACCGATAAGTTTCGTGAATTTACCGAGGGAACATTAACAATATCGGCCGGCATAGGAATTTATGACTTCTCCTTCCCTATTAGCATTTGTGCGCAGGAAGTTGACAAACTTGAAAGTATGTCAAAAAGTTATTCAAAGCATAATAACGACAATCCCGAAAAGAATGCCGTTACTCTGTTTGACACAAAAGATGTTTTTAAATCAGAGTTGCTTTCAGGAATTGAGTTGAAACAAACATACAACTGGATTGATTTTAAAAACAAGGTCATTGCAGAAAAGCTTGACACATTAAAGGAATTTTTTGGATTCAAAGTTGAAAAAGATGATTCCGACAATGATTACGGTGCAAGTTTTCTGTACAAATTGATGTTTCTTCTTCGTAATTCAGACACAGACAAAATCAACTACGCAAGGTATGTTTATCTGCTTTCACGAATGGAACCGAGTAAAAACAGTACGGCCGAAGCGGTTTCAAAGTACAGAAAATTCTCTGAAAAAATGTACGAATGGATTAAAAATCCCGAGGACAAGAAACAGCTTTTGACAGCTATATATATTTATGCTTATCTTGTACGAAAGAGAGGTAACTGATATGGGATATAACAATTATAACAATTATAGCAACAATAATTACAATAACCATAATAACCGCAATAACAATTTCAACAGAAAGTCAAGTTATCAAAAAGCTGAGCCCCTACCCTATACGAAACTCAGCAACAAGAATTATGTTGATCTCGCCGAAAAGGTTATTAAACATATAAAAGATACAGAAAAGCCGGCAAACATTATCACAACAACAAAACTCAGAAGTATTCTTTCATTAAATTCAGAAATTTATAATATGGTCACTCATGACTCGAAAGAAAAATTGAGTGAGGAAATTGAGGCTAAAATACAATATTTGAAAGTAAAAGTTGTTTATGAAATGGGACGAGAAGTAAGTGTAAAAAATTTCTGTGAAAACGCACATCTTCTTGAATGTATAAATGATATTGACGGAACAAGGACAAGTTATATCCTTTTTGCAAGATACTTGGAAGCGCTTGTTGCATTTAGAAAATACATTATCGGAAAAGATAAATAAGGAGTAGCAGTTATGTATATAAAATTGATGATTTCAGGAAATATAGAGGTGCTGACAGGTATGCATATCGGTGGCGGAAATGAATTTTCTGCAATCGGAGCTATTGATTCTCCGGTAATAAAGGACCCTCTTTCTATGCGACCGATTATTCCGGGCAGTTCATTAAAAGGCAAAATAAGAACACTACTTGCTCGCAGTATGAACTCTAACCCAAATGCAAAGCACAGCGATGATGATACAAAAATAAAAAGACTTTTTGGTTCGCAGGAAGAAATCAGCAGACTGATTTTCAGAGATTTAAAACTTAGCAATGCGGATGAACTTATTGGAATGGGTGCTGTTTCACCTACCGAAGTAAAATTTGAAAATACAATTAACCGCATAAGCGGTGAGGCTATGCCCAGACAAATTGAGCGTTCAATAAGCGGTTCAATATATCCGTTGGAAATTGTGTATCAGGTTTCCGTAAACGATTCAGATTACAAAGAATTACTTGAGGATATTTCAACACTCTGCAATGGTATGCGTCTTTTGCAGTATGATTATCTTGGCGGTCACGGAACAAGAGGATATGGTAAAATCAAATTTTCAGGTCTTAACATTAAATCTGTTCTCGGTGATGTTCATGATAATATTCTCAATGAATGCAAAGCATATCTAAAGGATGTTGAAGAATGAAATACAAGGCATACAAACTGAGTTTCCCCTGCGGTGTACACTTTGGTGAAAATTCTCTGGACAGTTCAGAAACTCTTTTTCATTCAGACAGTATGTTTTCAGCACTTTGTACTGAAGCGTCAAGAGAAGGCAACGATTCTGTTAAATGGTTGTACGAGATTTTTAATAACAGACAAATTATAATCAGCGATTTGTTTCCTTTTGTTGGCAACACAATGTTTCTTCCAAAGCCTGTATGTCGTATTGAGGCTACCGCAAATGACGGAGATTCAGTCAAGAAAAAGCAATTCAAAAAACTAAAGTATATATCTGCAGATTCTCTTGACGATTATTTAAAAGGCAATTACACGCCAAAAAATGACCTGGACCTTATTGAACAGCTCGGCACGCATGAACTTCGCACTTCCGCTGCAATGCGTGGCGTAGAAAACAATCTCATATACAATGTCGGAGTTTTTAACTTTAATAAGGGCTGCGGTTTATATATGATTGTCGGCTACTGCAATGAAAAAGACTTGGCAGTATTTGAAAAGTATCTTATGTCGCTTTCGTATTCCGGAATAGGCGGAAAGCGTTCAAGTGGATTAGGCAGTTTTAACTTAAACTTTGCGTCATTACCTGATAATCTTCTGCACCGTTTTGAATCAGTATCTTCAAAATATATGACACTCTCTACTGCACTTCCGAATGATTCTGAAATTGAAAAGTCTACACCCGAGTCGGAATACATTTTAGTAAAGCGCAGTGGATTTTCATCTCCAAACGGACAATCTCCAATCAGAATTAAAGATTTGTATATGTTTGGTGCAGGTTCATGCTTTGGAGTAAAGTTTGACGGTTGCATAAAAAATGTAAGTACCGACCAAAGCAGAAACATCTACAGATGTGCAAAGCCTATGTGGATAGGAGTATAAAAATGAGTGATTATCTCAAATCTTACAGAGTATGTATTAAAACACATTCACCGCTGTATATCGGCAGCGGTTTGGAATACACAAAAAAAGAATATGTAATACAGGGCGGGACTGTAGGGATTGTTAATCTTCAGAAATTATCAGTCTTGATTTATAAAAAAGGACTTTTTGAAAGCTATTCAGACTTTATGACAGGCAGCAATAAGGACCTTTATGGCTGGCTAATTCAAAACAGATTTACTAAAGAAGAAATTGACAGTGTAACAGATTATTCATTCAGCGGTAATAATGTTAATCTTGACAAACAACACGGCATTAAATCGTGTATAAAGGATGCTTTCAACAAACCATACATTCCCGGAAGTTCTATCAAAGGCTATATACGAACAGCTCTTCTTGCTTATGAAATTCAAAACCACCCGGATGTATTTTATAAATTTAAAGAATTTCCTAATTCAAGAGAAGTAAAAAATTATAAAAAAGAGCTTAAGCAAACAATTACATCAATAGAAAACGCAGTTTTTGAAATCCCAATAGACAATAAAAATAGCAAAAGTAAAATGTCTGGCATTATCATCAGTGACAGCGAACCTGTTGATACAGAAAATCTTGTACTTTGCGAGAAAATCGACCTGTTCCCTAACGGCAAACATAGGTCACCAAATATATACTATGAAGCAATTAGGCCTGACACAAAAATTTGGTTTACTCTTACTATTGATGAAACAAAATGCAGCTATACAAAAGAAGTTATTATGAATTCAATAAAGCTTTTTGCAAGTCAGTACAGCGAATTTTTTCTTTCAAAGTTTGACAAAATCACACCATTCAAATACACAAATACTATCTGGCTTGGCGGAAACACAGGATACCCTACAAAAACTATCGCATACAATCTTTTGGGTAGAAACAAAGGTTTGGATGAGGTTTCTGAAATTATGGAATTTATGTTCAGAGGCAAACATACTTCCGATATGGATATGGGTGTTTCTCCGCATTGCTTAAATGCTACGAAATACAATAACCAATTGTGTCATATGGGCGAATGTACATTAGCCTTTACAAAAACGGATAAATGACAAATAATTATATGACAGGAGGTACAATTTTGGGAAAGAAAGTTTTATATTCTGCTGTTGGCGGAACTGATCCAATAGCTAATTTTCGTGACGGAAGTATGCTTCATATCTGCAGAATATACAAGCCTGATGAAGTTTATTTGATGATGTCACAGGAAATAAGCAATCACCACCAGCATGATGACCGCTACAGATATTGTCTCAACAAATTATCCGAAATGATAAACCATAAATTTAATATTCATGTTATTGAATACAGAGATTTGACAGATGTAAATATGTTTGACCCTGTATACGAATGTATTGCAAAAGATATTGAATCAATCAGAAACAATCTTAATGAAGATGACATATTGTATGTTAATGTTTCATCCGGCACACCCGCTATGAAATATTGCCTACAAATCATTTCTGCAGTATCAGATTTTAATATCATTCCTATAATCGTGTCAACTCCAACAAAGAAAATGAACAAGCATGAAGAGGACAAAGAAAATTACGATTTTAAAGATTATTGGGAGCTTAATGAAGATAATGATGAAAATGAATTTGAAAACAGAGCCAAAGAAACCACGAGCAGTGTATTCTATGCTCTTCTCAACAAGATTACAATTAAGAAATTTATCCTGAATTACAACTATTCTGCCGCACTTGAGATTATCGGTATCTTAAAAACTAATCTGTACAACAATGCTATTCCTCTTATTGAAGCGGCACAGGCCAGAGTACAAAGAAATATTAAAAAGTCATACAAAACACTCACCGACGCAGGATTTAGGTATCCGTTTGAACTTACAGACAATCGTTTTAAAGTTTTTGAATATGCGCTTGAAATAGGAATAAAACTTAAACACCACGAATACAATGATTTTGTCCGTTCATTAACACCTCTTATGACTGATTTGTATATAAGAACATTGGAAAAGAAATGCAGCATCAAGTTAGAGGACTATATTGTTTCAAACAACAAAAATACCACGAAAATGATATGGGATGATACAAAAATATGTGGCACCGATATGCAGGAATCACTTAACAATAAATACGGAAAATTCCATGGTGGTATAGTGTACAACACACACCTTGTTGCAATAATCAAAGATTATATCTATAAAAATCATATGGAAAAAGAGAAATTTTCAGAATGCATAAGTATGCTAAGCAATGTTGAAGAAGAACTCCGCAACCCTGCTGCGCATACAATGGTTGCTTTTGATAAAGAAAAAATCAAAAAAATCACCGGAAACTATCCTGAAGAAATCTATAACACAATAATGAATCTTATGGCTGATTTGAATATCCCTGTTATAAAAAGGAATTCCTACGATGAAATGAATTTAATTTTGATTGACGCAATCGACAAATACAACGAAAATATCAATACTTAACAAACTAAAACCGCAATCGTCAAACCTATTGATTGCGGTTTTTTATTGTCATATTTTAACACACAATTATTTTCAAATCACTAAATAAAACCGACCTGTCATAACAACAAGTCGGCTTTACTTCTGAAATATAAAATGAAATGAAAAATTAAAATTAACGATTAATCGGAATATTTTCTGATTTTGAGATAAATTCCCCTGTCATCGGCAATTTTCTGACAAGCCTTGATGTCCTCCTCGGGGATTGTATCTACGATTGAAAACTGCGTATGTTCAAAATATTTCTTTGCATCCTCTGCAAATTTGAGCATTGACTCATACGCATGGTCAAAAACAGGACGGCAAACTTCGTCATACTTTTCCGATGAACAGGTATTGAGGCTGATTGAAACAGAATCAATATACTTTGAAATCAACTCAGCTGTGGGCTTGTTGTTGATTCTGTCAGAAAGACCGTTTGTGTTGAGTCTGAGTTTGATGTCGGGGTGCTTTTCCCTTACATATTTTGCGGTTTCAAGCATATTGTCAAGAGCTGAAGTCGGTTCGCCGTAGCCACA